>Ga0181536_10000107_pt1 | contig 89453 bp, 80 predicted proteins | sample PEATcosm2014_Bin_41_FD_121105 | JGI IMG/M metagenome (GOLD analysis project Ga0181536, IMG submission 121105) | Peatland microbial communities from MTU Mesocosm Facility, Houghton, MI, USA - PEATcosm2014_Bin17_60_metaG | ecosystem: Environmental > Terrestrial > Soil > Wetlands > Peat | place... | reverse complement strand
GTGGCGTGTCGAGCCACGGCGGCGCCGCTCGTGGAGCGCAGCGCCCCGTTCCCGAGCCGGCGGACGATCTCGCTCGCCTTGTCCCGTAGCGGCAGGTACCGGTAAAGGCCCCGGGCCGTGCTGGTGGACCCGCCCACGGGCCCCCACACCCGCACCGGCGCCCGCGAGGCCAGCAATGCCGAGGGCAGGGAGTCCGACGCCCACGTGACGTGGTGGACGATGTCGATCGGCCCCCGACGCTCGCAGCGCCGGATCTCGCGCCCGGCCAGCGCCTGCCAAACCGAGTACCGGACGGGACCGGTCTCCGGGGCGCTGAAGAGGGCACGGAGCCACGGAGGGAGATCGACGAAGGACACGGTGATCGGGAGCCCGAGATCGGCGATGGCCTCGACGATCCGGGACTGGAACCACGTCGTGTGGGTGATCAGGACAACGTCGGCCACTTCGCTGGCTGCCTTGGCCCAGGCCCAACCGGCTCCGGACTCCGACCCCGCCCCCGGCCCGCACGAGTAACAGATGAGGATCGCAACCGGCCGACGCGGACGGCTGGAATCTCCCCCTTGCGGGACGACGTCCGCGGACCGGTGATCGCCATCCTCCAACGTCCAGGTTCGGCGTTCGTGCGGCGTTGCCGGACCTCGACCGTCGTCACCCAGGAGGAACCGTTCCATGACGGGACCCACGACACTGCTGTCGAATGTGCGCTCGAAGCGTTCTCGTGCGGCCCTCGACATCTCTTCGACCCGCGTGTCGTCGTCGAGGAGGTCGATGAGCATGCGAGCGGCGGCCTCGGGCTCGCCGAGGGTCCAGAGCATTCCTTCGACGCCAGGATCGAGCAACTCCTCGGTGCCTCCGGTGCGTGCCGCCACCACTGGGAGGCCCGCAGCCAGCGCCTCGATGATGGCCAACGAGAGATTCTCGCGGCTCGAGGCATGTACGTACACACGGTGACCCGGCAGCAGCGCCCGAACGTCCTCGCGGAATCCGAGGAAGCGGACTTGGTCCTGCACACCCAACGCGCGGGCCGAGTTCTCCAGGGAACGCTCCATGGGTCCTTCGCCGATCACGTCGAGGGTGTAGCAGCGCCCGAGCCGATTGGTCTCGGCCAGGACCTCCAACAGGAACCGTTGGTTCTTGATCCGGAGCAACCCACCGACATTGACCAGGTCTGCCGCCTTGCCTTCGCCCGGCGACCGCTCCCGGTCGGGTTCTTCGGCCGAGATGAAATTGGGAATCACTGCGGCCGGCACGGCAGCGGCACCGGGGACGTTGGTCTCGAGCTGGATCTTCGAGGCCTCCGAGACGTAGAGGATCCCGTCGACCCTGGGGACGACATTTCGCTCGGTTTCACAAATGGCCCGGTACACGAGACCACCGCGACGGATCTTGCCGGCGTCCACCCATTCCTCTGCCTGGGATCCAGAGAAATGGACGGCCATCACGACCCGTTGCGACGAGGTTCGGCGCGTCTCGAGGGCGGCACGCGCCGACAAGGGGCACTGGGCGTAGACGACCGCATCGTCCGCTCCGTCCAGTGCGCGCCGCATAGCCCGGCGAAGGAAGCGAAAGTGCCAGAGCCGATACCAGACGACCCCTGCGGTTCCGCTCAGCCGGTCGAGCAGTAGCCGGGGACCGAAGACCGCCACCGAGAGGGCACGGCCCCAAGACATCGGCGTGACGACCTTCGGCCGGTTACCCCGGGAGGTGTAATAAGCGACGACCTCACGAATGTGGGTCTGCACGCCGGTCGGTCCCTCGGCCCGCAGGAGGGTGGCGATTATGACCGGACGCGACCCCTCCTCGGCCATCGGCGGTTGCTCCAGGTGCGCTCCGCTTCCGTCGGAACCAGTGGTCACATCAATCAGTGTTCCGCCTCAGGGGCGAGTGACGCACGGGAGGCCGACTGGCCTTGAATTCGTGTGTCCGGGATCGCACCGCCCAAACCCGCTACCGGCTGTTGCTTCGACCGGTTCCCCAGACTATTTGGCGGGCCAGGACAACGTCAAGGCTCCCACCGGAAACCACGCGCTCGATTGCGGTGTCCGAACACCCGGGGTCGGTCAGGTGAGCGCGCGCAACGTCGGTGCCATCCAGACGGGGATCTCGCCGACTCGCTTGTCGCCGCTTACGAGATCGCTCGCCGCGATCTGGATAGCAGAAACGACGACCACGTCACGTACTGGGTAAATGGCCGGCTCTCCCCTAGCCACGCGGTCAAGAGACTCGCGATACATCGGCACATGACCCTTGTGGCGAAACAACGTGCGCGAGTAACGCTCGACCCCCCCAGAACGCACGCGCAACTTCCACAAGTCGTCGATCGTGATCGTCGTGCGTCCTCTGCGAATATCGAGCTGCTCCTGCACGCCACGGATGTCATCACCCCGAGTGGTTCCGAGGACGGTGAACAAGGAACCGTCGTCAAAGGTGACCGTCAGAACGCGCTCCTCGTCGTCGGCTTCCGATCCAGCGACCCGCGGCGACAGGGTCAATGAGACGGGCAGCGGTCTCCCTCCGAGGAAGAAAACGGCGAGATCGATCCAGTGGCAGAGGTTGCCAGTGATCCGCGTCCCCTGATTGGCCCAGAAGTACCAATGATCGGGATGGAATGCCAGCTCCTTGACGGTGCAGGTAATCGACATCGGGCCGGTCTCATCGGATAGACGCTCCTGTGCGCGGCGGACAAGAGGATGAAAGCGCCGGTTGAAGCCGATCTCCACGTTTCCGGGCCTCGCGGTCATCGCCTCGGTCAATCGGGCGACGTCTTCCCGCGTCACTACCGGGGGTTTCTCCAAGAAAACGCGGTGACCAGCTTCGACCGCGAGACAGGCCAGACGGGCGTGAGAGTCGTGGGCGGTGGCCACTACCACCAGGCCCGGGGAGTCCAGTGCGCCAATGGCTCGCTCGGCATCGGTGGTCGCGAATCCGAAGCCGTGATCGCGACCGACGGTGGCGGCGATCTGCGGCTCACGGTCGGCCACACAGTGGAGAGACAGGCCCGCCGCACGCAACGCCGGAATGATCTCGGTTCGGGTGTGGTCGCCCGCGCCGAGCACAGCTACCGGTATTCCCGGAGGTTCTTCTGATCGGTCGAGTCGCAGCACCGTGTCGGCGGCCCCACTCGAGCCCCTGGGTGGCCTGATCGGCTCCGCCAGGCGCGACGACTGGCTCGAGACGGACTCCCCGAGTCTGCTAGTCGCTTCGTCCCAGAGCTTGACCAGCGCTTCGGGAGGTTCCATTCCGGAGTAGAGGTAATTCTGGCGGGTCATCGGGCCGAGAATGTCCGCGTTGCGCACCAGGACCGCTGCCACATGGGAAAGATCGGTGTCGGAAAAGCGGACATCAACGTGACGGACGAGCCGATGATGCACGCACAACTGCTGCGCGGCGGGTGGGGTGCGGGCTGCCAGGGCGACCACCCGCTCGTGCGACGAGACGGTCGTGCCGAGAACGATGCCGACGCGAAAGTCCCCCGTGAATCGTGGCTCTTCCCGCTTGGTCCGAACCTTGCGCATGGTGCTTCGCGGTCCGTCGGTCATGAAGAAGACGGCAGCCTTGCGTTGCGGCCTCCTCGTCGAACGCTCGGAGGCATTCTCGAGCCGCAACAGCGGCAACACCACCTCGACATCGATCAGGACACCATGCTCAGGCACGAAATAGCCAGGACAGTCCATCCACGTTCCGTGCCAGAGCAACTTCATCCGCAGGGAGCTTACCTGTCCTCTGAGGGCAGAGAGCTCGACCCGTTCCCGGCGAGTCCGTGTCCCGCCCGGAGCGAGGCCCGAGGCGCGCTATCGCTCGGAGACAACGCCGCCAAGTCAGGCCGGGTTCTCGATGGCGAATCGGTAGATCGAGAGCAGTTGTTCGAGGTTCTCGGCGGGATCGAATCGCTCCTCGTAGGTCTCTCGGGCACGACGTCCCAGCCTTTCGAAGCGGGCGGGAAACTCGTCGATCTCCCGGAGTACTCCAGCGAGCGCGCCGGCATTGCCCGCCTCGAACACGACTCCGTCCACGCCCTCGGTGACCAGCTCCGGAAGTGATCCACGGGTCGAGACGACCGCCGGCACACCCGCCGCCATGGCTTCGACGACCACTAGGCCGAACGTCTCCTCCCACTCCGACGGCACGATGACCACGCGCGCCCCCGCCACGAGACGGGCACACGCGGCCTGGTCCAACAGCCCGGCCACCTCCACCGCCGGCCGGTGGCGCGACCAGTCCCGAACGGCCTCGTCGAGGGGACCAGCGCCGGCGACGACGAGTCGGAGACTCGGGTTCGAGCTCTCCCGGCTGTAGCGGTCCCACGACTCCATCAAGGTGGGCAGGCCCTTCGTGTCACTCAGGCGGCCGACGTAGACGACCATGTGCTCCTTGCGCGGCGCTGTCTCGACAGCCGACGCACTCGCCTCCGGGACCAGATTCGGCTTGACGAAGGCCCTGTTCGCCGGCACGCCAAGGGGAGCGAACAGGGCGCGTTCGGCGTTCGACAGGAACACATACGCCGACGGGAGCGTCGTCCAAGACGAACGGTGCACGAATGCCGCCACGGCCAGCGGCGCCGTGGCCAGTGCCGACGAGCGATAGCAGCGGTGACGCACGGCCGGGAGCGCCATGCGCCCGAGGCAGTCGTGGCAGACGGAACCGTCTCGGAACAGCGCACCGTTCGGGCAGATCTGCCGGTAGTTGTGAAAGGTCACGACGGCAGGCACTCGCTCGTCTCGGCACGAATACAGGACCGAAGCGCTGATGAGGGGAAACGTGTTGTGCACATGGACGACGTCGGGCTTGGCCTGCCGCAGTACGGTCGTCAGGGCCTGGCGCGCCTCGGCGTTCCACACCATCCGCAGGGGAACGAGCGCACGCCGGGGAAGCGACCAGGTCTCGATGTCGTCGCTGAAGCGCTCGAAATGCTCGACGTCGTGACCGGAGGATTCGAGGGCAGCCGACTCCTGGTCGACTACACGGTTCTCGCCGCTCGGCGAGTCCGAGCGGTACCGGTTGTGGACCATGAGCACTTTCATCGTGGCGGGTCCACGGTACCGTCCACCGCTGGTGAGCCGTACCCGAGCAGTCGACCGGCGTTGGTCCGGTAGACCTTCTCGAGCAACCCGGGCTCGAGGCCCAGTCCCGAGATCGCCCATCGCCCCGTGGGGGCGCCGCCTCCTGCCGAGTAAGGGAAATACTCGTCCTCGGTCTCGAGGAGTCGAAAGTAGCAGGCGTATTCCCGGGCGTCGAAGGGAAAGATGTCGGCCCCGAAGAGTACCCGATCGGAGTGCTCGGCGATGAGCCGGGCGGCGGTGCGCGGCTGGCGGCCGAGCTCGGCGCGCGCCGCGATGTCGATCCAGAAGTTCGGATAGCGGTCCAGCATTTCCGACACCCAGGCGAGATTCTCGGCATAGCAGCCCCCATGGGCGCCGATGAAATGGGTCGCGGGGTGCCGGGCGACGAGAACCTCCAGCCCCTCGATGAGGCGGGTGAAGGCGGACATGCCTTGGTCCGCCAAGGACACCGACGGGAAACGCAAGATCTCCTCGAGGCGTTCATTGTGGCGGTCCGGGGGCTGGAAGAAGGCAACGGGGTCGGCAACGTGGATGAGCACCGGCAGGCCGAGGGCGCCCGCCGTCTCCCACACCGGAGCGAGGACCGGATCGTCGGGCATCAGGAGCCGCCCACGCACTCGGACGGTCAGCCCGAGGTCCTTCCACACCTTCACTCCCCGGGCGCCGAGACGAGCCGAGTGCTCGAGCGAGCGGACCAGCTGGGCCGGGCCTGTGCGCTCCTCGAGCAAGGCCCAATCGAGCTGGCAGAAGGTCACGAACCGGTCCGGGTGGGCCCGGTCGTAGCGAGTCAGGTTGGCTTCCAGCTCGTCGCCCCACCGACCATCGAGATTGACCACCGTGGCGAGGTTGCAGGCGTCCATGGCGGCCAGAAGGGCCCCGACGTCGGGTGCCATCCAGCCGCCGTGGGTGGTGAGCCACCGTCCGAGATGGGCATGGACGTCGACGGCCGCCACGCTCGCCGCGGCGATCGGGTGCTCGACCCGGGAGAGCATGCACCGGGGTTCGTAACGGGTCAGACGGGGTCCGCGCCGGGCGACGCCCCGGATCGTGTGCACGAGCGGCAGCACTGCCCGCACCGCTCGACTCCGGCGGTAAGGAGCGGGCATCGGGTTCAACGCTTCGGACATCGTTCTCGGTTCGGAGAGCGGCCGCGGTAACGCTCCGGCCGCTGACGGTCCATCGGGACGGTGTGCCCGGGATCGACAGCATGCCACCTGGCCCGCGAGTCGAGGGCGACCGGCCGACACATGGCAAACTTGGAGCCTTGTCCCAGCCTTCGATTCACCCATTCCCACCGGCGGCTCCCGGTCCAGGCGACGCGGTCACCCGGACGACGCGCATCAGGTCTTTCCTGCGACCCGTCCGAGGCCAAATCGTCGCGTCGCTCACTTTGTTCGCCGTGGTGCTGCTCGGGGGTGCCTACGTGCATTTCGAACCCAATCACAACATCGTCGATCGCCTGGGGTTCGCCGTCATTCCCGACCAATGGTCCCAACCCTTCTGGCAGCACGTCGACAACCTCGGGACACCGCTCGCGGCGGCGGTCGGCGCCCTCGTATCGGCCGCCTGGGTGTTTGGGCGCGACCGGCGCCGAGCTGTCACCTGTCTCGTGACCCCCCTGGCTGCGGTCATTCTGTGCGAGAACGTCATCAAGCCGCTCGCCGGGCGCCAATTGAGCGGGAACTACGACTATCCGTCGGGCCACGTCACGGCGGCGTCGGCCATGTTGGCGGTGCTCGTCTTGGCTACGCCCGGAAGATGGAGATGGGTGACCGGTTGCCTGTCGGCCGGTTTGGCGGCACTCGTCGCCGTCGCCGTCGTCGCCTCTCGGGTGCACTATCCGAGCGACGCGGTGGCCGGGCTCCTGCTCACTCCGGCGGTGCTGCTCCTGGTCGACGGCGTGAACCGACCGGGTTTCTTCGCGGCGTTGGCGTCTGGAGGCCGGGCCCACTCCGAACTCGAGGAGACTCCTTCACCACCAGGCGCCCTCGTAGCCGGCGAGGGCTTCGACGTCGGCACCGAGCCGGCCGTTCAGGTCGATGATCTTCGGGGGAGGACACGAGAGCAACGCCTCGACGACGGTAGCGTCGCTCGAGGACACGATGGCGAGGTCCACCCCGGCTAGGGCCTCGAGCGCTGAGTCGGCGAGGAAGCGCTGGAGATGGGGAAGCTTGGACTCCACGAATTGCAGGTTCGTCCCGATGAGCCTCGACGGGTTGACCACCGGGTCGAAGATCTTGACCGTGTAGCCCTTGCCGACGAGCGTCTCGGCCAGTTGGACGTTCGGGCTCTCGCGCAGGTCGTCGCTGCTCATCTTGAAGCTCAGGCCGAGCAGGGCCACCGTCTTGCCCGCTCCCGCCGTCACGCGATCGACCACCGTCGACATGGTGACCTCGTTCGACGACATCACACCGGACAACAGCGGCATGTCGACGCTGTTCATCCGGCCCAGGTGGAGCAGCGCACGCAGGTCCTTGGGCAGGCATGGCCCTCCAAACGCGAACCCGGGGCGCAGGTAGCTCGGCGAGATGTTCAGCTGCCTGTCCTCGCAGAACAGCTCCATGACGGTGCGGGAATCGATGTCCAGCTGCTGAAACAGCCGGGCCAACTCGTTGGCGAACGCGACCTTGTTGGCGTGGAAGGCGTTGCAGGCGTACTTGAGCCCTTCGGCGCTCCGGACGGCGACGATCCTGATGGGATCGTCGAGGAAGCCGAAGAGCTCGGCCATGGCGCTCGCCACGCGGTCGTCGGCCGTGCCCACGACGGTGAACGGCGGGTTGAAGAAGTCGGCGACACCAGACCCCTCCCGGAGGAACTCCGGGCACATGGCCGCGCCGTATCCCGACTGGGCCGGGGGACCGAGTTTCTCCTCGAGCGTGGGAATGACCGACTGCTCAACCGTGCCGGGGGGCACGGTGGAGCGGAGCACGACACTGTGGAAGTGGCCGGGGGACTGCGAAGCCACCAGCGCCTCGCCGATCTCGTCCACGGCGCGAACCACGAAGCTCAACTCGGTGCCGCCCTTGGGCGACGAGGGTGTCCCGACGCAGATGATGGAGCAGTCCGCCCCCGCCATGGACTCCGACGCAGACGTCGTCGCGTGCATCGACCCGTCGGCCACCGCCTGAGCGACCAGCTCCTCGAGGCCGGGCTCGATCACGGGGCTGCGCCCACCGGCGATCATGGCCACTTTGCTCGCGTCGACATCGACACCCCAGACGTCGTGGCCGCTCGAGGCGAGACACGCGGCCGTGATCGTGCCCACGTAGCCGAGGCCGAACACAGCGATCTTCACGTACAGCTCCTCCGCCCTCGAGAAGATGGGCCGACGAGGGAAACTAGCGCATACCGGTCGCCAGTTGGCGTTGGGCCGTCGGATAGAGTCTCGCTTGCCGATCTTCGAGTTCGTTCGACCCGCCGCCACGCCGCCACCGGGCGTCGTGTCGGCGACGTCGCGGTGGCCGGGGTGAGTGGTCCTCCGGCCAATGACGCTCTGGGAGGTGACGAGATGGCCGCTACGCAGATCTGGTTCGGCCCGTCCCATCGTCGGCTCTTCGGTTGGTTCCACCTGCCCGACCGGGCCGAAGCCCGCGGCGGCGTCGTCTTGTGTCCGCCGATAGGCCGCGACTACCTCCAGGCCCATTACGCCCTTCGCCGCCTGGCGATCCGCCTGGAAACAGCCGGCTTCTGCGTGCTGCGATTCGACTACGACGGCACCGGCGACTCGGCCGGGGCCGGCACCGATCCTGGCCGGGTCGAGGCGTGGTTGGACAGCGTCGACTCGGCGCTGTGCGTCGTCCGGGGAGCGGGGGCGTCGTGGGTTGCCCTGGTGGGGATGCGCCTCGGGGCCACGTTGGCCGCCGAGTCGGCACGGCGCGACGGCAACGTCGACGCGCTCGTACTGTGGGATCCGAACCCGTCGGGTCGCGCTTTCCTCAGCCAGCAGCGGGCACTGGCCGCCGTGTCGCTCGGAGTCACCCCGACACGCCCGGACGGATCGGTCGAGATCCCGGCCCTGGTCTTCGATGCCGAGACGGTTCGGGACCTGGCGGAGTTGCGCATCGACGCCGACGCCGGTCGGCTGGCCGACCACATCGTGGTCTTGACCCGTGCCCCGCACGACGACATGCGGTTGCGGGCGGCGCTCGCCTCGGCGGACGTGGACTGGGACGAGGCCCGGGGACAATCCGAGCTCATCGATGCGGACTCCCCCCACCAGGTGCTGCCCGACGCCACCATCGACCGGATTGTCGCCTGGCTGTCCGAACACGTCGGAGCCGGAACCACGGCGATGCGGGCCCCCGACGAAGGCGGGGAGGCGACCGTCGACGCTCCGGGAACGGACACGGGCGTGGTCGAGCGTCCGGCGCTCTTCGGACCCCTCGGGCTCTTCGGGCTCATCACCGAAGCCCCCCGGGCGACCGCCGGACCCACCGTCGTCTTCCTCAGCGTGGCCAACGAGCACCACGTCGGTCCCAATCGCCTCTGGGTGGAGCTGGCGCGACGGCTCGCCCTCGTCGGGCTGCGATCCGTGCGCATCGACCTGAGCGGCCTGGGCGACAGCCCGGTGCGCGACGGGCAGCCGGAATTCGTCTCCCGGGCGCCGTGGGCATTCGTCGACGTCGCCGACGTGGCCCGGGCCGTCTCCCCCGACGATCCGTCGAACATCGTGCTGGTGGGGTTGTGCTCGGCCGCCTACCAAGCCATCGAGAGTGCCCTGGAGCTCCGACCCCGGGGGGTGGTGGCCATCAACCCGGTCCTGTCCTTCCAGCCTCCCGAAGTCCTGGCCGGCGATCCACTCGATCCTCGCCGCCGGATCGCCTGGCCGCGCGGGGCCGTCGTCCAGTCGTTCCACCACCAGGGACCGCTGTCCCCGCTTCGTCGCCGATTCCCGAACATCGGGTGGCGGATCCGGATCCTCATGGCCCCGAGCCGGCGGTCCGCCGTGTGGCTGAAGGAGCTCGCCGACGCCGGGGTCGACCTCCTCCTCATCTGCGGCGAGCGCGAAGCGCGACCGATCCACCAGGGCGCGTCGGCCCGCTTGCTGCAGAAGCTGGCCCGCACCGGACGCTTGCGCTTCGAGTTCATCCCCGGCCTCGATCACGGCCTCTTGCGTGCCGAAGACCGTGACCGCGTTTCCGAGATGTTGATCGACCACCTACGCGACCGCTTCGGCGACAGCGTCGAGGCAGCTCCCGGACAGGCGCCCGTCACACCCTGACGCCGACGGGACCGACGGTCGCTGGAGCAGCAGGGCTAGTGGCCGATGTGGTCGGCGGGGACGGTGCCGAGCTCGCCCTTCTCGTAGTCCTCGAAGGCCTGGACGATCTCGGCCCGGGTGTTCATGACAAACGGGCCATAGGCGACCACTGGCTCGCGGATGGGTCGTCCGCCGAGGAGCACCACGTCGAAGTTCGGGGCACGCGCCTCCTGGGTGGCGTCGGCCCGCAGCTCCAGGGCGTCGCCCGAGCCGAACACAGCCAGCTGGCCCATTTGCACGGGTTGACCGTCGGGACCCGCTGTCCCCGCACCGGCGAGTACGTAGGCGAGCGCGTTGTACCCCGGGTCCCACGGTAGGAGCAGGCGGGCGCCGGGACTGAGGGTGGCGTGGACCATGGTGATGGGCGTGTGGGTCACCCCCGGCCCGTGGTGGCCACCGAGATCGCCGGCGATGACCCGCACCAGCACGCCACCGTCGGGCGACGACAGCAACGTGACGTGTCCGCCGGAGATGTCCTGGTAGCGCGGCGACACCCCTTTGTCCCTTGCGGGCAGGTTCACCCACAACTGGATGCCGTGGAACAGGCCGCCACTGGCGATCATGGCCTCGGGGGGGCGCTCGATATGCAAGATGCCCTTGCCCGCCGTCATCCATTGGGTATCGCCTCCAGAGATGAGGCCGCCACCGCCCGTGGAGTCCTGGTGCTGGAAGGTGCCGTCGATCATGTAGGTGACGGTTTCGAAGCCCCGATGGGGGTGCCAAGCCGTGCCCTTGGGCTCGCCCGGTGCATACTCCACCTCGCCCATCTGGTCCATGTGCACGAACGGGTCGAGCAGAGCGGTGTCGACGCCAGCGAACGCCCGGCGCACCGGAAAGCCCTCGCCCTCGAACGCGGAGGGCGCGCTGCGCACGCCCAGCACCGGGCGGACCACGGCGAGCTCGGCGTCGGGCTCGGCGATCTGGGGCAAGGTGAGCAGGTCGTCCACGGTCACGGCGGGCATGCACACTGCAACGCCGAACCGCGCGGACCGATTCCCTATGGGGACCCGCCGCCGATGGGCGCGGGTGCGCCAAGGTCGAGCTCCTCGCCGGCGCGGTGAGCGCGACGGCGCCCGGCCTCGAGCACCCACACCGAGCGACGTCCCCGGACTCGCCAGCGCCCGGCGTCGTGGACGAGGGCGGTGTCCTCGTCGATCCCGACCAGGGTGGTGCCCGCCGGCTGCCAAGCCGCGAACCACCGCTCGGCGCCGGGCCGCCACCGTTCCACCTGGTCGAAGTGGGGGATCACGGCAAGCGGGGGCACGACGCCCAATCCGGCACCGTCCCCGGTGTCGGCTCCCGCGTCGGCTCGGCCCAGCGTCGGGCCCCGGCGGCCCGGGGCGAGATCCGGAGGTGCACCCGCGCTCAGGGCCATCGCCCCGGCTGAACAGCCGGCCAGCGCCGCACCCGACCGCCAGGCGCCGAGGACGGCCGCCCACACGACCGTGCCGCGCAAGGTGGTGGCCAGGTGATGGGGGTCACCGCCCGACAGGTAGACGAGACCGGCGCCCTCGACGAGCCGAGCCATGGCCGGGTCGTCGGCATCGTCACGACCTCGAACCGCCACCACCACAGGTTCGACGTCGAGGGACTCGAAGTGGGCCCGGCCGAGCTCAACCCAATAGTCGAAGCGCTCGTCGCCCTCGAGGGCCGAAGCGGTGGGGAGGTAGGCGGCACGACGGGGACGGCCCGCGAGCAATTCGGCGTCTACCGGGGCCATGACGGGGAGGAACTCGCCGCTGCCCACTAGGGCGACGGGCCCGAAGCCGCGCTCGGTCATCCCCGTAGCCTGGCACGGCCCCCGCGCCGACGTACGCGGCAACGACGTGCGCCGGGTCGGCGCACCTAGCGGGTCAACGTCAATGGGTCCCGAGACCCGGCTTCGACGGCTCCGGACGAGCGGCTCCGACGACGGCCACGGCGGGCACCGGCGCCATGACCATGGCGTCGGCCGGCCCCGACGACGGCATCGATCCGCTCCAACGCACGGAGATGCCGGCTCGGCGCATCGTCCGGACGAACCAGTAGGCGGAGACGGCGATACCGGCCCCGTTGAGCACCCCCGAGATCACCGCACGCTCGACGACGAATCCCTGGACCGAGGAAACCAGAAGGAAGTAGAGCACAGCGCCGGCGTTGACGAAGAGCACGATGGCCCACAGCAGCGAAAGCCGCAGGAAGAAGCGCCGGAGGAAGGGCCGCCTGAACAGCTCGGGGTCGATGGGGCAGAAGTCCTGGGCGAGGCGCTCGATGAAGGGCCGGCGGTACAGCGCCGTGACTAGGAATACGACGGCCACGATGAAGGTGGTGGCGGTGGGCTGTACGAAGTAGAGGAACGCACTGCCCGTGGCGTAGGAAACGATCGTGCGCGCCGTGAGGAGGCCGGCACTCAAGATGAGCGAGGCCGGGATCCGTTCCCGGCGCACCCACCGGCGGGCGGTGGCCAAGTACGACCACGCCAGGGCGGCGATCAGGGCGCCCTTGAACCCCCCGAGGACGAGGACCAGGTAGAACAAGACCCCCGGCCCGATGGCGCTCTCGATGATGGGCGGCAAGGCGTGCGAAAGAAAGGCACGGGGGGAGGGCATGTGGAGCACGGAGTGGCCGCCGCTCCCGTGATGTCCGTCCTCGGTGAGGACCGGAACCAGGCCGCCCATCTCGCCATACTCTGGGGCGCCCAGCGACTCCGCTCCCCCATCCGCCATGAGGCAGTTGTCGGCACGTGCACGGCAGCTACTTGAGGGATTGGGCCGATCGCCTCAGCCGTCAGCGACAGCCTGCCATCCCGCCCCAGCCACGTACTGCTTGACTGGCCGGGCCGGCGACCCAACGGCGACGCAGCGGTCAGGGAGTTCGCCGACCACCACCGAACCGGCCCCGACCACCACGTTCCGGCCGATGGTCGCGCCGGGAAGGACGATCACGCCGGTCCCCAGCCAACTCCCCGATCCGATGCGCACGCTCGACTCCACCGGCCACTGTCGACCGATGGGCACATCGGGGTCCTCGTAGGTGTGGTTCTGGTCGGTGATGTACACATAGGGCCCGGTCTGGATGTCGTCGCCGATCTCGATACAGAAGTGGCCCACGATATGACTGCCCCGGCCGATGAGCGTCCGGTCACCGATGGAGACCACTGGGTCGGTCACCATCTCCTGGCCCGGTGCCATCCCGGCCGACAGCGAGACGTAGGGCCCGACGAGCGAGTTGGCCCCGATACGGATCCACTGCTCGTTGTAGAGGGCACCGCGGGGAAAGGCGATCATGCTCCCCGCGCCGAAGGCGCCGAACTCCTGCGCCCGCGGGTGATCAGGGCCGATGGCGCCGTACCGACAGAAGCGGTCCCATCCCTGATCGATGGCGCCGGCCACCAGCCGGCGCATCGATCGGCGCAATCCATCGGCGGTGGGCACCATGCGCCGACGCTACTGCGCGCACCGGCGTGGCACCCCGATCGGCTCCTGCCGGTGCGGGGGTCGCGGCCGTCGACCCGTCCGAGGTTCCCATGGCGCAGAACGGAGCACGCTAGCCTCACCTGATTCGGTCACCACCGACCGAGGACACGAACCCCGCATCGCCGGTGCCGGCCGGCGAAGCCGCGGCCTCCGACGACGAGCAAACCAGAGGAGTGAGTCGACATGCCCCGTCATCGGACGCGGTCGAGGGCCAACAGGATCTGGGCCGTCGTCATCGGCATCGTGGCCGTGATCCTCGTCGGGGCGGGGGTGGCGCTGGCCGTGAGGGCGGCATCGAAGAAGTCCGCCGCGCCCGTCACCGCCACGACGGCGGCCCCCACCACCGCGGCCCCGGTCCCGACGGTCACGTGCCCACTCACCGGCGCCCGGGCGCCCGGGGGCTCGGTGCCGGCCCGACCGGCCGTAGCCGTCAAGGTCGACAACTACCCGGAGGCGCGGCCATGGACCGGCGTCGACCAGGCCGACATCGTCTTCGAGGAACCCGTCGAAGGTCAGATCACACGGCTCGTGGCCGTCTTCCAGTGCCAGACGCCGGCGCTCGTCGGTGACGTGCGGTCGGCGCGCGCCCCCGACGTGCCCATCGCCGATCTCCTGAGCCGGCCTCTTCTCGTCCACGCCGGGGGGATCGCCCCGGTGCTCGACCTGTTGCGCGCCGCGGACCTGGTCGACGTGAACCTGCTGTCCGACGGTTCGCTCGTGGTGCACGTACCGGGTCGCTATGCGCCCTACAACACGTACGTGTCGCCTGCCGCAGTGTGGGCGCAGAACCCAGCCGCGACGACGCCCCCCACCCCCGTATTCACCTACTCGCCCGCACCGATGGGCGGGACACCGGCCGCATCTGTGCACATCCCCTTCTCTTCGACGAGCAATGTCACGTGGAAGTGGGACGCAACCAAGGGGGCGTGGGCGCTCTCCTACAGCGGTGTCCCCGCCACCGTCTCGTCGGGAACGCCGATCGAGACGGCCAACGTGGTGGTGATGACCGTCACGGTGACCAACGGCCCCTGGGTCGAGAATTCCCAAGGCGCGCTCGAGGTCCAAGCCCACATGACCGGATCGGGTCCGGTCACGGTCCTGCGCAACGGCCAGCAGATCTCGGGAACCTGGAACCGACCGTCGCTCGGCGCCTCGATGATCCTCACTGCGGCCTCGGGCGTCACTATCGCTCTGCAACCGGGCCAGACCTGGGTCGAGATCGTCCCCAACTACGTGAATGTGACCGTCGCTCCCTGACCGTCGCCCACGGCACCATTCCCGAAGCGGCGCCGACCGCGACGAGTCAGTCCTTCAGTGAGATGGGCTGGTCGTCGGGATCCAAGGCCTCGTCGGGCGCCTCGCCCGTGCCCACGGCGGCACCGGCAGGCAGGTCGGTGCCGATGAGCTGGGCGCGGATGCGCTCGTTGATCTCGATGGACAGCTCCGGCGTCTCGCGCAGGAATTGCTTGGCGTTCTCACGTCCCTGCCCGAGCTGCTCGCCCTCATAGGTGAACCAGGCCCCGGACTTCTTGATGAAGCCCAGCTCCACACCGACGTCGAGCAGCGAGCCTTCGCGGCTGATACCGGTGCCGTACATGATGTCGAACTCGGCTTGCTTGAAAGGGGAAGCGCAGTTCGACACCACAACATCGTCGGCCACGAACGTGTGGTGCTCGTCGACCTCGATGTCATAGATGGGTCGCCACTCCGGGGGCCGGATCGCCATGATGCGGTCGTACCAAAGGTCCTCGTCGAGCACTTGCCCGAGAAAGTCGCTCTCGAGCGCATCGGCGAGCCGCTGGAGTCGGTCGCGTCGGATCCGACCAACACCGAGGACCTGCCGGAGCCCACCCCGAGCGTCGCCGGCGAGGTCGCCGACCAGCGTCGCCGCCAGCTCCGCAGTCACCCCACGCTGTTGCAGGTAACCGACCACGGGTGCTGTCTGCGACGGCGCCAAATAGCCAGATTGTGAGCCGCGGTGCTTGGCGAGCGCCGGATCGGCGAGTTCGGCAACGAGGACCCGCCCTCTGGGCCCCCACATCGGGAGAGACTCAGCGAATCGTCCGACGTTGTCGATCCCACTCACCCGCACCTGGTACATCAGGAGCTTGCTCTGGACTCGGCGACCCTTGATGATGCTCGGTCGATTGTTCCGAGGGTCGTCCACTCGAACGGAACTGACGATCCCGTAGCGGAGCAGGAGCCAGTGGATCTGGTGTGCGAGCTGCTCCGAAGTGGTGCAGAAACCACACCGGAGGCCGCCGGTTTGTTCGCGGCTGATCCAGCCGTCTGTCTCCCAAAGACCGAAGAGCAAGCTCCCAATGACATCAGACGACACACTCGGGGCGAAGAACGGCTTTGGAATTCGCTTCTCCGATGCCGTGTGGCCCCATATTCCCGCCCACCGGGCGAGAGCCAACAGCTCGTTCTTTGCGCCCTTGCGGTGAGAATACGAAACCTGAATGCCTTTGACATGGGAATCGCAGCCCAGTGACGAGGCGATCGCGGCGGCATCGGCATGGAGATCTTCCTGCACGTTGGTAAAGGAAATGGGCGTCTTACCGGTGACGCAACCGTCGCCGATCAGGTAGCCGAGCATGCGAGCGTGGTCGGGTGAGATCGGCTCATCGGTGCCAAATCCGATCGCACGACGCGGCCGCGCCAAGCGATCACCGACCTTCAGTTCGCCTGCCGCGCGCCACCCGTTGCCCGTCATGACCTTGTGGTCGGCGGTGACCTCCAGAACTGTCCCGTCGCGTAGGACAAGGCCGATGACTTCGCGCTCTCCCTGGTCCATCCGCTGTGTGATCGATCGGATGTGCAGATTGCCCGCCTTGTCGGCGGCTACGACCGATACACCCTCGCCGCCATCGACGATCTGCTCGATCCGGTGCGTGAGCCCGGTGATCGGGTCGAACACCTTGGTCCCGGCGGCGACGCACTTGTTCTTCACCACCTTCACCCGCGTCCGGCTCCCGATGATGTCGGTCCCGTCCTTGATGGCCTCGATCCGACGGATGTCGAGGCGCACCGACGCATAGAACTTGAGCGCCCGTCCACCGGTGGTGACCTCGGGCGAGCCGTACGAGATCCCGATCTTTTCCCGCAGCTGGTTGATGAAGATGGCGATGGTGTCCGTCTTCGACAACGTGCCGGTCAGCTTGCGCAGGGCCTGCGACATGAGGCGGGCTTGGAGGCCCACGTGGGAGTCGCCCATCTCCCCTTCGATCTCGGCGCGGGGCGTGAGGGCGGCCACCGAGTCGATCACGAGCACATCGAGGGCGCCCGAGCGGATCAGCATGTCGGCGATCTCCAGAGCCTGCTCGCCGGTGTCGGGCTGGGAGATGAGCAGGTCGTCCACGTTCACGCCAATGGCCCGCGCGTAGACCGGGTCCATGGCGTGCTCGGCGTCGATGTAGGCGCAGATACCGCCGTTTCGTTGGGATTCGGCCACCACGTGCATGGCCAGGGTGGACTTGCCCGAGGATTCGGGCCCGTAGATCTCCACGATTCGTCCCCGGGGCAGGCCCCCGATGCCGAGGGCGAGGTCGAGCGCCATGGCGCCCGTCGGGATGGACTCGATGCCCATGTTGAGGTTCTCGCCCATTCGCATCACCGAACCTTTGCCGAACTGCTTCTCGATCTGACCGAGAGCCGCATCGAGTGCTTTGTCACGTTCCATTGCCGTCGTTTCTCCTCACTTGCGTGGACCTGGCTGGGTCGGCTCCGACCGATCGGGCCGCACTTTACGGAGGGGGTGTGACAGCCCCTCGGTGACGTCGCCGAGCATAGATGCGAACACCTGTTCGGTGTGGGACCCGAGGCGTCCCGACCTGTCCTCGCCCATAGCGGGTCACCGACCCGGGCCTGACCGCCCAGCCCAGCCCCGCCCCGCCGACTCGATAATCTGCCTGGCGGAGCATTGTGGGAAAGGGCGGCATGTCCACCAACGCAGAGACCGTCCAGAGAGTCCAAGAAGCTCTCGCCCAGGGCAATATCTTGCCGACCATCGGGCTCCTCACGAAGCAAGTGCGGTGGACGGTCAACGTCACCGACCGATCGGCCGCGCCGTGGTTCGGCGAGTACGTCGGACGCCAGGGGGTGCTGGCCTTCTACGAGGCAATGTCGGTGATCGACCTCACCGACTACGACGTCCTGTCAGTGGTCGGTGACGGCGACATCGTCTTCGTGCGCGTCCACATGGAATTCACCGTGCCGTCGGGCCGGTCGGTGTCCATGAACGAGGTCCAGGTCTGGGAGTTCGAGGGGGCCAAGGTGCGAGAGGTCGAATTCTTCGTCGACACCCTGGCCATCGCGTCCGCCTTCGCCTGAGCCGATCGTCGGCGCCCGACCAGCCGACGTGGCGCAAGGACGTGGCGAGGCGCCGGTGTCCGCCGCTTCAGTCCTCCAGCGACAGCGGCACCGAAGACGGCGAGTTGAGGGCCCGTACCCTTCCCGACGGCGTCGTCGACTCGTCGTCGCCCAGCGGTGCCAGCGTAACCAGGCGGGTCCGGCCCGGGACGAGGTGGAACCACGAGTCGGCGGGGCGGTACCCCGGGGTCTCGATCTCCACCCACTGGGCCAGGCGTGCACACCGCAGGGCCAGGGACCACGTCCCGTCACCGCCCGGGCGGGCGACCGCTTCGAGACCGACACCGGTATCGAGGGGTCGGTTCTGCCCACCGGGGAGAACGACGGCCTCGCTCACCACGTCACCGGCGGCGTTGACGAGGGAGACGGCCACGGCGTCGTAGGCCGGCGGACCGTAGCGATAGGCGTAGGCGATGTCACGAAAGCCATCGAACAGCGAATCGACGTCGATGGTGCACGCGTCGCGAGCGGGCACGTCGACGGGCAAAGAGGCCTCATCCGCTCTGATGCCCGACGCGCCGAACAGTTCGACCCGGACAACGGCGGCGAGCGGGCCGGGGCCGTCGTTCACGACATGGAGGCGCAGGCCGTTGAGGCCCTCGTCGGTGACGAGGACGGCGACCGGAGCGAGGACCCGGCGGAGGGCGAACCATGGGGCCTTGGGACGGCCCAGCGCGTCGACGACCCCCCATCCCGCCCCCGGCACCGCGTCACGCAGTGCCACCAGCAAGGCACCGGCGCAGCTCGATCCGGGCCGGCGCCATTCCATGAGCACCTGGGTCATGAGCTCGGCCACGGTGGCCCGCCCGAGGTCGAGGGCGCGCTCGGGGTCGAGGTAGCGCAGGAGCTGAGGATCGCAGCCGAAGAGCCGACCCGCGTAGTGGTCGCGCACGTCCTCGAGGTCCCAGGACCGGCCGGTGTCGTGGAATGTCGCCTGCTTCCACACCGGGTCGTGTCCGGCCGCTTTGGCCCCGCCGCAGGCCTCGTCGACGGTCTGGCGCTCGGGCGGCGTGGCAAAGGCCAACCCCTCGCTCATGAACCGGATACCGCTGCGGCGGGCGTCTTCGGGAGGTCGCAGAAGCGAGCCAACCCCCCAGTAGTGACAGTCCCCCGCATCGGGCTGGAACGGTGACGCGCCACCTGTGGGACTGGAGGTGACGTACGGGACGCCAGGTAGCAGCCGCTCGACCAGGGCGGGGATCACGTCCTCGATCACCGGGAAGCGCCACCGCTCGCGCGGCAGGCCGAAGAACGCGGCCTGCTCTTCGATCTGCTGGCCACCGCACACCACCGCCAGCGACGGGCGGCCGCCGAGGTTCCCGAAGACGCCGCCGAGCTCTGCAGTGATCTCGGCCATGAACCCGTCGTCGTCGGGGGGGTCCACATAGCCGAGCATGCAGTCCTGCCACACCATGATGCCCAGCTCGTCGCACAGATCCCAGAACCGCTCGTCCTCGTAGACCGTCCCCCCCGGGATCCGCACCATGTTCATGTGCGCGTCGCGCACGAGCTCAAGGCTGGCCCGCAGCGCCGCATCGGTGGCCGCCATGGAGACGGGATCGACCGGCCACCAACACGCCCCCCGGCAGAACACCGCCGCGCCGTTGACCACGAATCGAAAACCGTCGTCGCCGCGATCGAGCTCGACGGTCCGGAACCCGACGGCCCCGAGTTCCACGCGGTGCCCGTCGACCTCGAGCACGAGCGGGTACCGGGGTTGGGGCCCGTGGGTGTGGGGCCACCAGCGTTCTACCCCGGGGACCCGCACGGTGCCGGCGACCGTGACCTCGCCCGTGACGACGCCGGCGGTGGCCTCCCCGGCACGTTGGCTGGCACCTCGAACGGTCGGGACTTCGAGGATCTGGGTGCTGTCCCCGACGGCAAGGATCGCCGAGCGCGGGGCAAGGCCCCGCCACGACAACGTCACCGACAACTCCACCAGCCCGTCGTCCCCATCGCAGGTGACCACCACGTGCCGGTCCGTGACCCGAACCGATTCGGCCGGGCGGAGCCGGATCTGCCGCCACGGCCCTACCGGCGCCGGCGTGACGGCGAAGCCGGGTTGGCGGCCGAGCAGCGTGGTGCGAAACCACCGCAACGACTGGTGCTCCGCCATCATCGACTTCCACCGCGGCCGTGGGCGCCGGAGCGCCAACGCGGGCGTCAGGGCGGCGCACCGGACGACGAGTTCGTTCTCGGCGCGCACGTCGTCGAGGTTGACGACGCGGCCGACGAACATGTTCTCGCTGTGGCAGATGGCGATGCCGTTGAGCCAGACGTCGGCGATCGTGGCCAGCCCGTCGAGCTCCAATACCCAGGGCCCGTCGCCGGACCCGTCGAAGCGGCACTGGAACCACCAGTCGGCGTCGTCTGGTCGGGGGACGAGCAAGCCGTTGTTCGCCGCCGCCCCCGCGGCGCGCAGTGCCCCGGCCGCAGTGCCGGGCACCACGGCCGGCCACCACGGCCCACCGTAGCCGTCGAGATCGCCGGGTCCCGAGAGCACCCCCGGTGCAGTCGCGCAACACGCCCACGGCGCACCCTCGAGCAGGTCAGTCCCCAAAGTGAATCACCAGACGCGCCATGGCGGACTCCCAGGCGGGCTCCATGGTGGCGAAGGGCTCATCGAGGTCCGCACCACGACCGCGGCTCACCCGCGCCAACGCGAACTGCAGGCCCTTGGCCGTCTCGGCGATGACCCGAAACGACGCCGCCACATCGTCGAGCGGCATGTCCAGCCGGGGGCCGAGCCAGTCGAAGTACGAACCCGCCAACGCCGCGGTCGCCCCGAGCTGGCGACAGGTCCCGAAGGAGTATGGGTGGAACGCGTCCTCACCGGCGCGCGCCAACCAAGGGAGGTCCGACTCCAGGCGCTTCTTGAACCGCGCCAACGGGTTCGTCGTCGGTCGTCGCCCGAGGTGGTCGCAAGTGAGGGCCACGACCGCGTCGATCGAGGGAGGACCGGTGTGCAGGCGATCGAGCTTCACCACTTCCACATAGGGGAGAAGGACGCGCGGATCGCGCTCGGCTTCGAGATAGAAGATGCCGTCGAAATCCTCGCCGTCGAGCTCGAAGTAGCCGGCGTTGTGGAAGTACCCGAGGCGCCGCCCGTCCCGGTCGAGCATCTGGGGCACGATGCCGGTCTTGGTGTGCTCCCGGCGGTAGCTGACGCCCACCGTATCCGGCAGGTACCAGGAGTCCACCTCCACCGTCAGGAGATGGCCGAGGGCCAGGTTGTCCTCCAGATGGTCGATGACCGGGCGCCAGACGTACATCTCGGCCACCTCGATCCCGAACAGCCCGCGGAGGTCTTCTGGGGGGAACTTGAACAGCGTCCACTGGTCGCCATCGAAGTCGGTGCTGAGGGTGAACGCGCAGGCGGCCAGGGGCTCGAAGCCGAGACAGTGGACGACCTCGATCATCATGTCGAGCCAGCAGTTGGTCTCGGTCCAGTCCCGGTCGGGGGCGTGCAGCGCATGCGGCCGATAACCGGCTGCATCGACCGGCAGCACCCGCAGGGTCACGGCCAGAGCTGGGCGCGCACGCCGGAGGGCCAGCGTTCGGCGTCGAGCCCGTGGGTGCGCAGCAGCGCCAGCGCGGTGCGGTCGACACCGACGGCAAAGCATGCCGAGTGGGCCACGTCACCGTCGAAGGACTCGATGCCGAAGGTCAGGCCGAAATGGTCCTGATGCCGATTGACCGACGTGATCGCTGTCGGCGACTCGGTCGAGCAGATGGGCGTGACGAACTCGAGCTTGAGCGCCTCGTCGCGCTGGTTGGCGGCGAGCACACGCCCCACCCGGCCGAAGAACGGGTCGTTGGCCACCACCACGTCGACGTCGAGCCCGAGCCCGTTGAGGAGTTCACCACCACGCTCGAGCCATACGTCGCGATGGGCCGTAGCCCCCTCAGGGTCGCCGACATAAACGAACTCGTGCATCCGGAAGGCCAGCATTCGTGCCGGGTCCAGGCTCGGCTCGTGGCGGAAACACCACCCCCACACCTCGAATCGGCGCCCACCCTCGGGGAGCCGACCCGTGCACAGCGGGTAGAGGGGGTGGCACGCAGCGGGGCGCAGGACTACCTCGGCGGGCTCCAGGGTGGGGGTCCAGTCATGGCCGGCGTCGACCAGGGAGAGGAGCTCGGCGTGCAGTTTGTCGTCACCCCGGAAGGTGTGCACCGATCCGGTCAGGTCCGGGAACGACTTGAGGTAGTCGGTCTGCACCAGCAGGGCGCGGGGAATGACCGGTGGGAAGTGCATGAACGTGGCCTCGTCCACCGCACCCACACGCGAGGTCAACGCGATGATGCCCGCAGTGATCCGCTCGTACGCCGCCGATCGCCCGTAGAGGCCCTGGACGCCCGCGTCCACCACCAGACCGGCGTCGATCAGCTCCTGGCGGAACGCCGTGTACGGGTCGGCAGTCATCAACCGTCCTTGTGAACGAGAAGCATCTGGGCGTTGTTGGCCAGGATCCGGTCGTTGTTCACCATCACTGCCGCTCCGTGCGCGTCCCGCAGGATGCGGCCCAGGCTGTAGGGCGAGTCCTCGCGGTACCCGGCCATGCCACAGATGACCATGGCCCGGCCCACGATGTCGACCACCATCGTCGACGCCGAAACCTTGAGCGAGTTCATGGCTATGGCGAATCCCATGCTCGACAGGGCCTCGCCGTCGTCCCAGCACTCGTCGTAGCGGCGCGATGCATCGGCCACGAGCGCCTCCATCTGCCCGAACGCCGCCACCAGTTCGGCCAGCCGGATGGCAGACGGCGGGGTTGTCCCCGGATTCTTGCGCGCCTCGGTGCGCACAAAGCGTCTGGCGCGCTCGACGGCGGCGGCGGCCAGGCCGAGCCACACCGAGCTCCACAGGACATGAGAGCTCGGGAGCATCGTGTGTTCGAGCACGTCGGAGAATTGGTCGTCGATGACGCAGCGCTCATCGCCTTCGGCCCGCAACACGAAGCCGGGACTGACCGTGCCCCGAAATCCCAGGGTGTCCCACACCCCCGTCTCCTCGAGCTCGAGGCCGGGCGGGGCACACACCACCAGCACCTGGTCGTTCGGGGGGCTCTCGGGGGACCGGCGGGCGGTGGTGAGGACCATGTCGGCGTAGGCACCGTAGGAGATGACCGGTGCTTGCTTCTCGAGGCGGAATCTCCCGCCGGAGCGCTCGACCGCGCAGTGGCTGGTGCGCAGGTCCCCCCCTACCCCGAGCTCGGTCGTGGCCGAGGCCAGAAGGAGTTGGCGCTCGGCGAGTTGCCGTGCCACGTCGCGCAGGAATTCCGAGTGGCCGTGGCGGACCAGCGATGCGGACTGCATGTGGTGCATGGCAAACACCATGGCCGTCGAGGCGCACTGGCGCGCCAGCGCGCTCACGGCCTTGGACAACTGGCCGACGGTGAGGCCGTCACCGCCGAGCTCGACCGGCACCAAGGCGGAGAGAGCACGCTCGGCGCGCAGGGCGTCGATCGCCTCGACGGGGAAGCGGGCCTTGCGATCGACGTCGTCGGCGACCGGGCCCGCCACCTGCTCGGCGATGCGCGTCGCCGTCGCGACGAGTTTGTCCGCCGCCTCCACCGGGGTGGTCATCTCACTCCACCGCGGTGGCGCAGAGTTCGGTGAGCGCTTCGCGGATAGCCGCCACCGACTCGAACGTCGACTTGCGCAGCATCCGTTCCGGGAACTCGATGTCGAAGGCGTCTTCCAAGGCGAGCATGACGCTCACACTGGCGTGCGACGTCATCCCGGCCTGGTAGAGGTCGGCCCGGTCGTCGAGGGTGGCGACGTCGACGGGGAACCGGCCGTGCTCGGCCAACACACTGCGGATCTGCTCGTCCACTTTGTCGTCCTCCTAGGTTTCGGGACGGTCGCACATGGCAACGACCACGGCCCCGGCCAAGCCCGCCTCGTGGCTCAGGCTCACCGCCATGGAACGGATCCCGGCCTCGTCGGAGAGCCGCTTGGCCTCGCCGGTGAGCCGGAGCTCGCACCACCCCGTCGGGTGGCGCCGGACTTCGATCGACCGCCAGTCGGGGCGGGCGTCGGACGGTCGCAGGACCTTGATGGCGGCTTCCTTAGCCGCGAACCGGCCGGCCAACCCGGCGGCTACCACCGAGGGCTCCCCCCGACAACATGACACCTCGTGGTCCGTGTACACGCGCCGAACGTAGCGGTCGCCGAAGCGAGCCATCGAGGATGCCACCTGCTCGACCTCCACCAGGTCGGCACCCACCCGGAGATTCGTGGGGCAAAGCGCGCCCGCCGTGGCCTCGAGCGCCGATTCCGCCACCTGCTGTGAGAACAAAGCAAACACTCCCAGTGATTTTATCGCCGATCGGACTACTAGGGACAGATGGGTGCGGGCATCCGCTCGGTGCCGCATCTTGTGCTGGGAAGGGGGTTCCTCGGCCGAACACGGGCCGTGTGTCTAAGTCCGATTCAGGTCACGTGGCGCATCTGGGTCGGCGCAATCGGGCGCTCGTCCCGGCGCAGACGGGTGAGCAGAAGACTCGCCCCTCTAGATGATGACGGCGGCGGCGTCGCGTGCTGCGACAACAACGACCGTGAGCGAAGAAATCAAGGTATGCAAGTGGCGAAGGCAGGCGAGGCACCCGTCCGACGCTCGGCTGGGAAGGTAGTCGACGCCGCCGTTACGAAGCTGCGGTGGTACGACGTTTGCGACTGTAGCCAAACAGCAGCCCGCCGACGGCCATCGCACCGACACCCATCAGGGTCAGCTCTTCGATATCCGCACCGGTAAAGGCAAGCGCAGAGCCCGAGCTCCCTGCGGTGACGGGCGTGACGGGCTCTGCGGTAACACCCACGGGCGAGCTGCTGCCGCCACCACCCGCAGTTGGCGGCGCGCACTCGATGTAGCACGTCGAGTCTGCGAACGCCGTCGCCGGGATGGCGCCAGCCCCGACCATTCCGAGCGCCAAGCCAAGACCGAGCCCCAGGATTCGTCGTCTCATGTCGTTTCCTCCACCGTCTCAGATCGTGACGTTAGCGTCGATTACGAGCCCACCACGGCCAGGGGAACGCCCTGGCCCTTTCACCCTAGTTTCAGCGGGCCTTGACCACCCCGAGTGGACTTCTCATTACCGATTGTCGAAGGCGCCCATCCACCACCGCCCTACAGATCATCAACTTTCGATCAACGAGGCGCCGGGTCGCCTCTCGTGACCGAGCGAACAGGGCTCGCGAACCTTTCTGGTCAGGGCGCGAGCAGGGTCGACCGAGGAGGACGACGGGAGTTACCAGCGAACCGAGAAGGGCGCCGAGTCGTCGCGCTGACCACCCGGGACGGTCCAGACTACGGCGGGAATCCGGGCCGAGGGCACGACCGTGGGTCCAACGACGCCCGCTGGAACCACGAATCGGAAGACGGCGATCTGGGTCCCACCCGCCCGGACGTCGACGGGAACGGCGATGACCCACGTCGGTCCCTCCCCCCCCAGGGCGTCGAGCATCGGGTCGCCCACGGCGATGGGGCGCGACGCGTAGCCGGGCACATTGACCGAGAGGATGCCCACGTACTCGCCATACGGCGTGCCCAGCTCCGGGTTGGGGCCGGCGATAAACGAGGACTGGCCCGGCGGGGTGTGGTTGGCGATCTCAACCGATAAGGTGCCGTCGACCTTGGCCGGCCCGGCGGGTCGCAAGGCCAAGCTCACGTGGACCGACACGTATTGGTCGAGCTTGGTTCCGCTCCGGTTGATCAAACCGACCATCAGCGAACCCGAGTTCAGCCGGCCGGCCACCCCCACGTCGGTCCAGGCCGCCTCGGCGGCGGATTCCGCTGACCACACCAACAGGTGACGGCCCTCGGCTGCGCTCGACATGGCCGTTGCCAGTGTCCGCAGATCGATCGGCTGGTTCTCCAGGGCGTCGAACGCACTCTGCGCAAGCGATCCGATGAGCTCCTGGCGGGCCGCTTCGGCCTCGACCTCCGCTCCCGTCGTTTCGATGATGCTCAACCCCTCGTACTGGTCGTGCAGCAGCAATTGCACGACGTCGTCGGCCCCCACTCGGGTACCGTCGACCAGGGTCACCGGCCCGGTGACCTCGAGGATCTGGCGCATGGTCTCGACGTCCACGGCCAGCACACCGTCGACGTGCTGGCCGGTCTTGGCTTCCCACATCTGTGCAGCGAGGGCGCCGTTCACGTCGAATTGCGGGGTGACGCCCAAGTTCCTCCCATCGACCCCCGGCTTCAACCAGCCCCAATTCGCCTCGAGTTGACCCCCGACGCTCACTTGTCCCGGTGCGAGGGTCAAGGTCGGCTGGACGTCGGCGAGGTGGGCTTCGCCATTGTCGGTGGTGAGCACGCCCGTCTCGAGGAAAGCACCCGAGCCGTCGCGCATCTCGGCGTTGTTCCCCATCAGCACGAGGTAGGTCCGCGGGCCTTGGAGGATCTCGGCCACCGTGCTGGCGGCGACTGCGGCGTGGTGGAGCTGGGCCCGGATCTGGGCGACGTCTTGCACGAAGACGCCGCGCTTGGTCGCCACCGGTCCGATGAGCGCCCCGCTCGGGCCCGTGTCGAGATGCGCCAGGGTGGTGTCGGTCGTAGCGGCTAATGAGCTCAACTCCCTGAGCACGGCGATCCGTTGGGGTCCACCTTCATGGGTGACGTCGAGAATGGAGTGCGCCTCGCCGAGCGCCTGCGCCCCGGTGCGTGACGCGAGGGCGGCTGCCCCGGCCAGGGCCTGAACCGATCGGAGTTGTCGGCCCGCCACCGGCAGGATGTCGACAGGAGCGAGCAAGGACGACTCGAGGCGCGACCGCGCAGACGTGAATTCGGCGTCCGCCTGGTGCAAAAAGACCACCGTCCGGTTCGTCGTCGCGGTGCCGACAGCGTCGGCGGCCGAAAGATGCGCTCTCGCATCGTTGATGTCCGCCATGCCGGCGCGGGCGTCAGAGACACCGCGCGCCAGCTGGAGGCCGGCCGCGAGGACCCACAGGATCACGAGCAGGCCGACGACGACCACGATGACGAGCCAGCGTCGGTTCGGGCGGGTACGACGCGTCGACGCAGCGGGCTCGACCACGTCAGCGGTTGCCCCTGCCGTCGAGAACCGGCCCGTCGGAGGCCCCGGGCCACAGCAGCCGAGCCAGCCGCGTGTCGGCGAGGACAAACTCGCCGGCGTGGTGTCGGGACCTGGCCACGATCAGGTCGGCGCGGGCGATGTCCCAGGGGCTGAACCGGCAACTCTCGCAGCCGGAGAGGTCTTCACCGTGGGGCGCCATGACCTCGAAGACCTCCGGTAGGACGGGGTGACACCCCCTCGATGAGCCCGGCCGTACTGATGGAGACACTGATCTCTTCGGGCTTGGTCCGCCGGAAGAGCCGAGCTGCCTCCATGGGTGACCAGAACGCGTTCGCGGTGCGGCGAAGAGGACCAGAACCGGGCCAGCATACCGGACGACTGAGCGAAAACAGCCGCACCGACCAGGGCGGACCGCCAGTTGGCCGCCGTCGTTTCGCGCCTGATTCCAGGCATGCTGCGATAGTGTGCCTGGGTGCGACCAGGCCGGATAACCGGCGCGGTGGGCCAGGTCCTCCTGGGCTTCGGGGCACTGGTCCTACTCTTCACCGCATATCAGCTCTGGGGAACGACCATCTTCGAGTCCCAGAGCCAGACCCAACTCCGGCAGCAGTTCGAAGCGGAGCTCCGTCACCGCGAGCCCTCCGGCACGACGCCTTCCTCGAGCTCGACCACCTCGACCGCTCCCGGGTCCGGCACCACGTCGACAGGGACGGGCAGCACCACCCCGGTGGCGCCGCCCGAAGGTGGCCCACTCGGCGTCATCCAGATTCCCTCGATCGGTATCGATAAGGTCATGGTCCAGGGAACGGACACGGCCGACCTGCGAAAGGGACCGGGCCACTACCCGTCCACGGCGCTGCCCGGGCAGGCGGGCAACGTCGCCATCGCCGGCCACCGCACCACCTACGGGGCGCCCTTCTACGAGCTCAACGAGTTGACCCCGGGCGCCCTGATCATCCTGACCACGACGTGGGGGACCTTCGACTACTCGGTGACGAAGAGCAGGGTCGTGTCCCCGACCGACCTGAGCCCCTTGGCACCCTCGACCCAGCCGGTGCTGACGCTCACCACCTGCAACCCCCGCTTCAGCGCGACCCAGCGGTTGGTGGTGACGGCTGCGTTGCAGTCCACCCCGGTCGCCGGACCGGTCGGGACGGCGTCGGCGGGGTCGCAGACCAACGCCGAGAACAGCGGCCTGGGTGGCGAGCAGGGGAATTGGGTACCGGCCTTGTGGTGGGGGCTGGCGGCCGCGGCGGTCGGCATCGGCGTGCGGCTGACCGCCCGCGGACGTCGGCGCCGACGCGACCGGTGGGTCGTCTACGGGGGCGGGTCCGTCGTGTTCCTCGTCGTCGCGTTCTTCTTCTTTGCCGCCGTGAGCCCGCTCCTGCCCGCCAGCTACTGACCCCGACTACCAGCGCAGGGACAGCGAGCGCCCGCAAGGTGGAGACCACGTCGACCATCCGGCCCGGGATGCGTACCCGGTCGCCGAACCCTCGCTGGCTGTCGTCCCGCCCACCCTGGGCGTAGCTGTCGGGAGCGGGATCTGCTGATTCCACCACAACAAAATGCGGTTGACCTTCGCACCGTCGAGCGGGCCGATGGGCTGCCCATCGGATCAAGGCTCACCGTCGGCCCCGGCCGATGGACGCAGCAACACGGATTCGAGCGTTTCGTAGCGCGCCCCGCCGGGACCGAGCGTCGACCCCATGAGGGCCATGGACTCGACCGGCCACGAAGCGTGCACCGGGATCCCGGCGAGGCGTCCGGGCCCGGGCCGTGCGCCACGCATGCGGGCCAGCGTGAGATGACCGACGAACGGCCTGGCTTCATCACTGACGATCGCAGCGGCGCTGTCGCCCTCCAGCCCATGGGCCACCGCCGCGGCCAACGGCTCGACACCGCGCACCGGCACGTGCAGCACGCGCCGGCCGGAGAACCACGCGGTGACTGGCCCGAGCTCCGCGTCGTATTCCTCGGCGAGGACCCCCGGTACCAATCGGAGCGCCTCGAGCACCGGTGCGGGTTCCGGCACTTCGCCGAGAAACACCATGGTCACGTGCCATTGCTCGGGCATCGTCCACCGCAGTCCCTCTACCGTCGGACGCTCGAGCCCAGACAGCACGTCGGCTACGTCGGCCGGTACCGGCACTGCGACGAAGATGCGCACGCCACCAGTGTGGTCGCCGGCAGCCACCAACTCGAGGACGGCTCGGAACCTATGACCGGTTGCGGCACCGTCCGAACGGGCCCGGGGAAAACCGTTCACTACGACAACCACTTCGAATCGCTACTATCGAGGCCTGGTCGATGACGCGGCGGACGACCGCCAGTTCGCTGTTCATCCGCCATCGTGTCGTGTTTGGAAAGACTGGACGCAACCATCTACTACCAGGATGGTGGCAACAAACGTGACGGCGTTCATTGGTGGTGACGAGGTCGACCTCGTCCGCCGGAGAGGTCGTCACCTCTCCCCCGGTGTCGGTGCTGGCGTCGCCATCAGCCGGCGGCGCAGCACGTCCAACGCCGAGATGGTGGCGTACTGGCGGACCCGGTCGCGATCGCCGGGCAGATGGAGCTCGAGGGCTTCGCTGTCGAGCCCGGCCATGGCCAGGCCGACGATGACCGTGCCCGGTGGGCGGCCGTCCTGGTCGTCGGGACCGGCCACTCCCGTCACCGCCAAGGCGGCGTCGGCGTTCAGCGCCCGGCGCGCCCCGTCGGCCATGGCCCGGGCCGCCTCGAGCGTCACTACCGGCCCGACCGGTAGCCCGAGCAGCGAGAACTTCACGTCCGAGGCATACGCGATGATCCCGCCCCGGAACCAGTCGCTGGCCCCGACGACGTTCACAAGCCGAGAGCCGACGAGCCCACCGGTGAGAGACTCGGCCACAGCCAACGACAGCCCCCGCTGCACCAACAGCCGCGCCACCGCGTGTTCCATGCCGTCGCCGTCGACGCCGAAGATGATGTCCCCGACGAGGGCGCGCACCTCTTTCTCCTCGGCGTCGAGGAGAAGGCCGGCGACCTCGAGGTTGGCGGCCTTGGCCGTGATGCGCACCTTGATGCCTTCGATGCCGCTGGCCAGGAGGGCCAGCGTCACCGGCGTGCCACTCTCGTCGAGCGCGGCGATGCGCGGGGCGATGAGCTCGCCGAGCCCCGACTCGCTCGTGCCCCAAGTCCGCAGGACCCGGCTGGCGATGACGCCCTCCTCGCCCGCCTCGGCCTGGCGCCGACGCAGGTCGGGGAGCACAGCGCGGGTGAACATGTCGGTCAGCTCGTAGGGCACGCCGGGCAAGGCGTAGACCACCTTGTTGCCCACAGGACAGATGAGGCCGGGAGCAGTGCCCATCGTCTGGGGGATCGTGGCCGCCCCTCTGGGCACGTCGGCCTGGCGAGCATTGCTGTCGGGCATAGCGCGGCCCCGCGAGGAGAAGAACTCGGCGATGCGCTCGACGATGGCCTGGTCGCGCTCGAGCGGCACGTGCATCACGGTGGCAATGGCGTCCCGGGTGATGTCGTCGTGGGTGGGCCCGAGCCCACCGCACATGATCACCCCGTCCGAGCGGGCCAACGCGCTGCGCAAACCCAGGACGATTCGGCCGTGGTTGTCCCCCACCGCCTGGTGGAAATGGGAGTCCACGCCCGCGGCGGCGAGCTGCTCGCCGATCCAGGCCGAGTTGGTGTCGGCGATCTGGCCGAGCAGGAGCTCGGTCCCCACGGCGAGGACCTCGACCCTCATCCGGCGCCTCGCCGAGCTGCCTGGCGCCCGTCCATGACGTACTGGACGCCCGTCACCACGGTGAAGGCCACCGCTACCCAGACCCCGACGGTCACAAGGTCGTGGTGGGAGGACGTGGGTGGCATCAGACATAGCGACAACGCCAGCCCCTGCACGAGCGTCTTGATCTTGGCCGAGCGCCGCGCCGGGATCGACACACCGCGGCGGGCCATCACGGCGCGGTACACACTCATCGACAGCTCGCGCGCCGCGATCAGCGCGACCGGGAGCCAGGCGATCTCCCCCCGCGCCGCCAGAGCGGCGAAGACGCCGACCACCACCACCTTGTCGACCAAGGGATCGAGGAACGCACCGGAGCTGGTGGTGCCCTGGCGACGGGCGATCCAGCCGTCGAGAAGGTCACTGAACCCGATGGCGGCACCGAGGACGACCTGGGGCCAGCCCGGGCCGCGCACGGCGACGAGCCCGATGAGCACCGGCGTGGCCAGGAATCGGGCGAAGGTGACGGCATTGGCCGGGGTGGCCAGGGCCGAGGGCCCGAACGTCGACGGGCGGGCGTGGTCGGTCATGCTCCCGCTGCCCACACGTCGGGCCCCGCCGCGGAGGCGGCCGTTACATCGTGGACCGAGCCGACAGCCAGTGCCGCCGGGACATGGACCACGCCGTCGATCTCGGGCGCCTCACGATACGAACGGGCTGTGCCCGGCTCGTCCACCAGCACCCGCATGGTCGTGCCGACCAGGGCGGCGCGCCGATCGGCGGTGATGGCGTCTTGGGCTTCACTGCATTCGCGCAGGCGTTCGAGGGCGAGCTCGGCGGGCACCGCCTCACGCAGTCCGGCCGCGAACGTGCCCGACTCCTCCGAGAAGGTGAAGAACCCCGCCCAATCCAGCTGCGCCTCGGCCAGGAACTCGAGGAGGCGGTCGTGGTCGGATTCGGTCTCGCCGGGGTATCCGAGGATGAACGACGACCGCAGCGCGGCGTCAGGAGCGCACGCCCGGATGGCGGCGATCCGCTTGAGGAAGCGGTCGGCTTCTCCCCAGCGCCGCATGCGCTCGACCAGCGGACGCGACACGTGCTGGAGCGACAGGTCGAAGTACGGGACACCGGTGTCGACGATGGCCTGGACCAGTTCGTCGTCGAGCGAGGACGGGTAGAGGTAGAGCAGTCGGACCCGCTCGACGGACTCCGAAACCCGTCGGACGAGATCGACGATGGGGCGCGCTTCACCGCGTCGACGCGCCAAGCGCAGCGAGTCGGGAGCGCCCGACCGGTCGCGACCCCACGAGGCCAGGTCCTGGGCGACGAGCACCACCTCGCGCACCGCCTCGCCGAGCGCCTCCACCTCGCCGAGGATCTCCGCCTCGGGGCGCGACCGCTGTTTGCCGCGAAACGACGGGATGGCACAGAAGCCGCACCGGCGGTCACACCCCTCGGCGACCTTGACGTACGCCCACGGGACGGTGGTGGCCGGGCGGGGCAGGTTGAGGAGGTCGAACTCCGGCACAGGGATAACCACCGGCGCGGGATCGGCTTTCGGCCCGCCGTTGCGGACCGACGAGCCGTTGCGGGCGCGCAGGGCGACGGGAACCCCGAAGCCGGCGACGAGGTCCACCTCGGGCAGGGCCGACGCCAGTTCCGCTCCGTAACGTTCGGCCATACATCCCGTCACCACCAGTCGGGCGCCGGCGCGCCGGGCCGACGCCAGCTCGAGAATGGTGTCGACCGACTCCTGACGGGCGGCCTCGATGAACGCACAGGTGTTGACCACGACCAGGTCAGCATCCTCGGGGCCGAGCGCCGGCGAGTAGCCCTCGGACCGCAGGGTGCCAGCCAGTTTCTCCGAGTCCACCTGGTTCTTCGGACAGCCCAGGGTCTCGAGCCAGTATCGCTCGGTCACCGAGACAATCTATCGGCCCGGCGGCCGACGACCCCCCAGGGACCAAAGGACGATCGCGCCGCTGTCAGCGGAGAGGGAGGGATTTGAACCCTCGGACCCAGTTTCCCAGGTCAACTCATTAGCAGTGAGTCCGATTCGGCCGCTCTCGCACCTCTCCATCTGGGCTTTCGGATTCCCGCAGGAGTCTGTGTCCCGCACGTTTCCTCCCACCCAGTCTCACCATTCTTGCACGGTCGGCCCGACACGTCGTCGGGCCATTCCTCGATGACGAGGGGTCTTCACGATCCCCTAACACGGGACTCACGGCCACCTCACACCGTGCGCCGACACTTGTCTTCAGTGCTCGACCGCCGAGGCCGAAGCAATTCTCTGAACGCCCGAGACCGAAGGAGGGTACGTGCAGCTCGTGACCCCAAGACGAGGCGTTGGCGCCCTGATCCTGGCTGCGGGGCTCGTCCTGACCGCCTGCGGGACGGGGAACTCCTCGCATGTCGTCGGGTTGACACCCGCATCGCCCAACTCGGCCGCAGGGTCGAACAGTGAAGCTTCCACGCCCTCGAGCGCCTCGAGCCCCTCGGGCCTGGCTACCCCCTCGCAGTCCGGCACGGCCGCCGCGCCGGCGGACGCGGCGATCAGCGCATCGACGCTCAGTCAGGTCGATGCGGAGCTCGGAGCGGTGGACGACAGCCTGAACCAGTCGAACACGGACCTGAACTTCAACCCGCAAGGAGACTCGTGATGCCCTGTCGCCACCGCCTTCTAGGGGCCGGCGTGCTCGGTACCGTTGCGCTGACCGCTGCCCTCTCGGCGGCCGGCTCGGTGCCGGTCTCCGCCGACCCGGTGCCGTCGACGTCGTCGACGACGACGTCGGTTTCGACCCCGGCTACCTCCGGTGGCCCGGCGTCGTCGCCGTTGTGCACCGCGGCCGTGATCACCTCAGCGAAAGCACTCGTCCAGACAGATCTGACCAACCGGGTCACCCAGCTCAACCTGTTGGTCGGCCGCGTCAACGGGGCCGTCCACCTCACGACCTCGGACCAGTCCACGCTCTTGGCCGATCTCACCCAGAGCGAACTGCCCGGGATCCAGGCCCTCCAGGCCAAGGTGTCGGGCGACACGACCTGCATCGAACTTCTCCGCGACGCCCATGCCATGGTCTTCGACTACCGCGTCTATCTCCTCATGACGCCGCAGGCCGATCTCGTGATCCTGAACGACGCCATCACCTACGCCGAAGGCGTGGTCGCCGCGCTCGAGACCAGGATCTCGGGGGGCATCCACAACGCTCAGGAACGCGGGCAGAATGTCTCGGGAGCGCAGAGCGCCTTCGCCGACTATCAGGCGCAGGTGACCGCCGCCCAGAGCTTGACCTCGAGCCAGTCGGCCACCCTCCTGGCGCAGACGCCACAGGAGTATCCGGGGAACGCGGCGGTGTTGCTGCAGGCACGAACCAACCTGTCCAATGCCCGCAACGACCTGCACACGGCCCGCGCCGACCTGACCCAGATCGTCCAGGACCTCTCCTGAGCCTCGGAAGCCCAAGGAGCGACCGTCCTCGCGTGGGGCGCTCTCTTGGACCGTTGACAGCGAGCCGACTCTGCACCGGACATGCTGATGCTGCTGTAGGGTTCCGGCGGCGAGCATCTCGAAAGGTGCTGTGAGCCGATCGACTGGGCTCGGTTTGGTCAAAGTGAACGGGTGAAGTGAGTAATCCCGACCATTGGGAACGCGATGACAAGAGGGTGGTTCTTGACGTGCCATCAGGGACCTCAAGGCCGCTTCCGGTGACGTCGCTTCGGAGCCGAATCCTCGATGTGGCGCATGTGTCAGGCTCGGATGAGAAGGCCTGGCGGGACTTAGCGCGACGGGCCGTCGAGCCCAACCCGTTTTACGAACCTGACTGCCTAATTCCCGCGGCCCGCCACCAGTCGTTCGGCGACGAAGTCCAACTTGTCGTAGCCGAGGATGACGACCGCTTCTACGCCTGCCTGCCCATCCGACATGTCTCGCGATGGCACAAGCTGCCATATCGGATCGTGACCACCCAGGTTCGCCGCATGATCTATCTCGGCACCCCGCTCATGGACGCCGAGCGGGGGACCGAGGCCGTGGCGGCACTTCTCGAAGCTCTCGTGCAGGAACGGCGTGCCGGAAAATCCCGAGTCTTAGCGGTCCAGGAGCTCACCGAGGGTCCAACGGCCGCATGTTTCCGTGCCGCCGCTTCGCACCTCGGCCTTCCTCTCATCACGTTCGAATCCTTTGAGCGCGGGCTCCTGCGCCGTCAGGAACCCTCTGGCTACGAGCTCGCTCACAGTCCTCGAACGTTTCGAAACCTTCGCCGCAAGCAGCGCAACCTAGGCAAGTTGCTGGGCGTGACCCTGGATGTCGTCGATCGCGGAAAGGACCCCGAAGCCGTGAACGACTACATCAACCTCGAAGCCTCCGGCTACAAGGCCGATGCCGGCGTGGCCATGGTGACCGCCCCGGGCGAACCCGAATTCTTCCGGGAGATGTGTCAGCGCTTCTCGGATGCCGGACGGCTCCACCTCTACTGCCTGACCAACGGATCGCAGACAGTGGCCATGATCGCTTGGGTCAGAAGTTGCGACACCATTTTTCAGTTCAAGTGGAGTTATGACGAAAGCTACGCCCGATTCTCACCTGGACTGATCTTGCACACAGAAGTGATGCGTTGCTTCCAGCAGGACACCGACGCCGCCCTGCTCGACTCGTGCACTTGGGGCGAGAACGAGATGATCAACCAGTTGTATCCCGACCGGCGACGCATCACGTCGTTCTTCATCATCCTGGGACCGAGCTGGCTCGACAGACTCGTGGTCAGGGCATTCATTGGCCTTCGGCCAGCCCACCGCAAGCTCTATGCACTTGTCCACCGCGGCGATCAGCGGGGGAAGCGGGCGCCCGGCGACCATGGCGCCGCGTAGCCAGTATCACCGGGTTCTCCACGCGCTGCACAGCCCGGCAGTCGCTCGCAGTCGTTCCTCACGCCAAGTCGTCGCTGTATTGTCCGAGGAGGTCACCGGCGGTCGTTCCATGCGGGAGCGAGTTGCGGTGCCGCAGATGGTAGAGCTTCTTGTGGATCGGTCTGGCAATGAGAAAGGCCCGAACGACCGCTCGATCGATCACGTTTCGGCCGAGGACGACGAATAACAACTCGATTGGTTTGCGCTCCTTGTACAGGCGGAGAGGAAGGAGGTTGCCGGGTGATGTCGCACTGTCGATCCATCGAGCATCGGTGCGATCGTGGAAGTACTGAATCCCCGCTACGTGAAGAAGGACACCTGGGCCATACCGGGCATAGTTCTCGTCATACGAGGTCTTGTAGAGGATCAGACCTTCACCTCCCCGAATCAGCAGCTCCATCGCCACCGTCCGGCCGCTGACATCCAAAGCAAGGAGAACCAGCCGACCCGCGCCCGCGAAACGCCGGCACATGTCGGCAAAGTACTCCCGTTCACCCGCAACGGTCTTCATGGCGACGCCGATTTCGCGTTTGTAACCAGATGCTTCGAGCTCGATGTACTCATCGATGGCGCTCGCATCGGAGCTTCGATCGATGACCGTCACATCCCCGCCCGCGGCCTCTTCGAGCAGGCGACGCTGTCGGCGCAGGTTGTAACGGGACTTGGCACTGTAGTCAAGGGCATATGTCGGCTCTGACCGACGGTGCAACATTCCGCGTTCGTAGGACTCGAGAACCGAGACAGGGAAGTTGAGTTCACGTGCCGCCACCCGGACGAAATCGGCCACCGGTCCGTCACCAGATGCTGTGTCCCAAGCAAAGATGCGCCCACGGTCGATGCGGCGGTGCTCAGCGAGCACAGCCAGCACCGTTTTCATCGCTTCGACGCCTCTTTCGGCGTCCACCAGTGCTGTCCCCAAATTTCCCATTCTACGGATCTGCGAAGTCACGATCGGATAGGGGAACTTCCAATGGTGCACAGCACGGAACGGAACGCAAGCGTAGAACCGGCCGTTCTCCTCAGCAACGGCCAGGCGAATCTCCTGACCGAACGTCTGGTGGATAGCGGCGGGGATCACACAATCAGGCTCGAAAAAGGGATTAGGCTCGATCGCCCGTCGAGCCAGATCTCGCCAGGCCTCTTCGTCCGCGCCCGAGACGTGCAGGACATCGAGAATCCGACCCCCCAGCGAAGTCATCGGGGCGTGCCTATTGCGCATCAGCTATGTCGGAGCGAACCCCTAACCGAAGGTGGCGTCTGATAACCGCCGTGGCCTCGGTAATAACCACCATGGTGGCACCAACGTTAGCCTTTCGTGAAGCGACTATCGCTACGACACCGAATTGCCCTTGGTATCCCCCACGCGTCCGGACGCGTTCACGCCGGGTGCCGCAGCCGGTCGTCGAAGAGCGCCTCGAAGCACTTCCTCATAGCCGCGACGCTGAAGCGTTGCTCCACCTCGGCGTGTGTCGGGGCTGCGAGCCGATGGATGAGGGCCGTGTCGAGCAGTAGGCCTTCGGCCGCCCCGGACGGCCGGTGTCGCCGGCGCGACCAACGGCCACCTTTCACAGGCGTTCGAATGCGGCCAAAGTCTCGAAACTCGGCGCGATCTGCAGGTCGACGCCTTTGACGAACGCCCATCGCAGCCAGGCCGAGCCGTCAGTGGCCCGTCTCACCACCGAACCACCGGTGAGCCGACTCCCATAACGCTTCTCGGGCGGCGGGGTGGGCCGTTTGCTCGATGAGCAACCGCGCCTGGGCCCGCTGGCTGCGGCCGAAGATCATGGCCCGACCCTGCTCCGTGACGACGGCGGAATGCTGAAAAGAGGTCACCGGTTCGGCCAGGTGCTCGACGACGGTCGAGGTGTCGCTCTTCGAGTGCCACGACGGAAGGGCGATGACGGCGTGGCCGCCGGCGGAGTGCAGCGCCCCGACCACGAAATCGGACTGGCCCCCGAAACCGGAGTAGATCCGGCCCCGCACGAAACTGGCATTGACCTGCTCGCGCAGGTCGACTTGCAGCGCCGTGTTGATCGAGCACATGCGCGGGTGGGCCGAGATGGCCGACGGGTCGTTCACCGTCTCGGTGCGCAGCACCCGCACGCGCGGGTTGGCGTCCACCCAGGCGTAGAGCTCTGGGGAGCCGAAGAGGAACGTCGTGACGATCGGCCGGTCCTCGTCCAGTGCGCCGGCGCGCTCGAGCTCGAGCAGTCCGTCCGAGATCGCTTCGGTCCACACCCCGATGCCCCGAATTTGGACGAGCGACGCCAGTACGGCGTCGGGGATCTCGCCGATGCCGACCTGGATCGTCGACCCGTCCTCGACCAGCGTGGCCACGCCGGCGCCGATCGCCGCCGTCACGTCGCCGACGGGGCGTCGTTTCGGCGACGGTAGGTCCTCGTCCACCTCGATGGCCAGGTCGATGCCGTCGACGTCGATCTCGCCGTCGCCGAACGTGTACGGCATGCGGGAATTCACCTGGGCCACCACCAGCCCCCCCCGGGCCCGGGCCCGCTCGATGGCGGCAGGGAGGATGTTCACCTCCGCTCCCAACGAGACCTTGCCGTCACGCACGGCCGAGGTGTGGATCAGCACCACGTCGGGTGGCCGCGCCACGTCGAAGAGCCGGGGCACGAGCGACAGGCGCATGGGCAGGTAGTCGAGACCGGGCAGGTCGCGCATGGCCGGGCCGACGAACGGCGTCTCGGGCACCACCCCCGGGCGCGTCGGCACCGGGCCTTGGGCGTTGAGCATGAAGATCCGGTAGCTCTCCACCGCCGCGTCGAAGAGGGCCACGAGGTGGCGCGGGGTGGCGAAGTTGCCGCTGACCACGGCCCGGGGCTCACCCCAGGGCAGGGCGCCGAAACGGTTCTCGAGCTCGCGCTCGGTGACGATCTCCATGACGTCAGTCTGCTACGTCGGCCGGGGCCGGATCGGCGGGTCGGTGGACCGGACGCCCGGTCAGTCCTGCTCGGGCACGAGGGTGGGCGTGGCGCGGTTCAGGGACCGCCCCTCGAAGAAGTCGCGTCCGAACAGTCGCCAGATCGACATGAGGACGATCCCGAGGACGGCGGTGACGAAGAAGATGAGGAACACCCCGCCGATGAGCCAGTGCGGCCAGAACGGCATGAGCCACGACGTGTAGCTGACATTGCTGGAGAAGTTCCAGTCGGCCTTGAGGCTCCACGCCATGGCGAAGTACAAGATGATCCCGCCGAGCAGCGGGATGATGCCCTTCATCCACAGGTCGCGCTGGCTCCTGGTGAGGACCTTGCGGTAGTACCAGACGCAGGTGAACCCGGTGAGGCCGTAGTAGAAGGCGATGTAGATGCCGATGGCCGTCACCGAGTCCAAGATGATGTTCCCATGTCCCAGGTAGTTCATGACGGCGTACATGACCAGCGAGATGGCTCCCATCACGACGGTGGCCACGGTCGGGATCATGTTGTCCTCGTGCATGTTGGCGAAGGAGCTCGGGACGGCCTTGTAGACGGCCATCGACAGCGCGGTGCGGGCCGTGGGCAGGATGGTCGTCTGCGTGGAGGCGGCAGCGGAGGTGAGCACCATCAGGATGAGGAGGTGGTAGAAGACGGGACCGACGCCGGTGGAGCCGAACACGGCGTGGCCGAGCCCCCTGAAGATGTCGGTCGCGTTCGCCGGGTTGGCCAGGCCGAGGCCCGTCTTACCCACGCCGGCGAAGGATTCGGCGGCCAAGGAGACGATGAAGTACACGGCGAGCAGGATGAGCGTGGAGATGATACCGGCCAGGCCGGGGAGCCGCTTCTTGTCGCTCGTCTCCTCGTTGATCGACAGCGACGTGTCCCACCCCCAGTAGATGAAGAGCATGAGCACGAGCCCGCTCATCAACGCCGAGAACGAGATGCTTGCCGGGTTGAACCACGACAACCGGGGGACGATGTGCGAGGCCGGGGCGTTCCCGGTGAAGACCCGGACCAGGGCTACCACCCCGAAGACGGTCATGATCGTGATCTCGGTCCCGAGCAGGACGCGCTGGATCCGGGCCGAGAGCTCGATGCCCTGGTAGCAGACGTAGGTCATGGCCACGATGAACAGCACCCCGACGAGCAGGACCCAGAAGCTGGTGGCGTTCGCGCCGATGCCGTTGGCGTTGAACAGGAAGAACACGTACTGGCCGGTCACTTGGGCCAGGCTGGCCATGACCAGCACGTCGGAGGCGATGATCCCCCACCCCCCGAGCCATCCGGTGGTGGGGCCGAAGGTCCTCGTCCCCCACGTGAACGTCGTCCCGCAGTCGGGGTCGGCCTTGTTCAACTCGCTGTAACCGATCGAGATGAACAACATGGGGATGAACGCCATCAAGACGACCAACGGCGACACCAGGCCGACCGCGGCGGCGATCAGCCCCAGCGTGGCGGCCAGGGAGTACGCCGGCGCGGTCGAGGCGACGCCGATCACGATGCTCGAGATCAGCCCGATGGCGCCGGGCTTGAGCCCCTTCTCGGCCGGTGCCTCGGCCGGTGTCGGGGACGAGTCCACTGCGGTCATGATCCAGCTCCCCTCTTCGGTCAGACAGCGCCTTCGTCGAGCATGGCGTCGGCCACTTTGGTGAATCCGGCGATGTTGGCGCCGGCGACATAGTCGCCGGGCTGGCCGTAGGCTTCCGCCGTCTGGCACACCTCGTTGTGGATGGCCCGCATGATCTGGTGCAGGCGATCGTCGACCTGCTGGCGCGTCCAGGGCAGGTGCTCGGCGTCCTGGGTCATCTCGAGCCCCGACACGGTCACCCCGCCGGCGTTGGCCGCCGTTCCCGGCGCGTAGAGCACGTCGGCGGCGCGCAGTCGCTCGACACCTCGGAGCGTGACCGGCATGTTGGCGCCCTCGGCGACCAGGACGACACCGTTGCGCACCAGGTCCTCCGCGTCGACCTCGCCGATCTCGTTCTGCGTGGCGCACGGAAAGGCGCAAGCGGCGGGGACGTCCCAGATCCCGTGTCCCGCGCCGTGGCCGGTGGCCGACGCATAGGTCACGCCGGGGAAGTGCTCGGCGTACTCACGGATCCGGCCTCGTCGGACGTTCTTCAATCCCATGACCCACGCCAGCTTGTCGGCGTCGATGCCCTCGGGATCGACGATGAACCCGTCGGAGTCCGACAGCGTGATGGGCACCGCTCCGAGCTCGATGAGCTTCTGGGTGGTGTACTGGGCGACGTTCCCGCTGCCCGACACCAGGCACCGCTTCCCCTCGAGCGTCTGACCCCGGGTGGCGAGCATCTCGGACGCGAAGTAGACGACGCCGTAGCCGGTGGCTTCGGGCCGGATCTGCGAGCCACCCCAGTCGACCCCCTTGCCCGTGATCACCCCCGTGAACTGGTTGGTGATGCGCTTGTAGTGCCCGAACAGGTAGCCGATCTCCCGCTTGCCGACGCCGATGTCGCCGGCGGGAATGTCGGTGAACTGGCCGATGTGACGCTGGAGCTCGGTCATGAAGCTCTGGCAGAAGCGCCGGACCTCGGCGTCGCTCTTGCCCTTGGGGTCGAAGTCGGCTCCGCCCTTGGCCCCGCCCATGGGCAGCGTCGTCAGCGCATTCTTGAACACCTGTTCGAAGGCCAGGAACTTGAGCACGCCGAGGTCGACGGTGGGGTGGAAACGCAGCCCGCCCTTGTACGGTCCGATGGCGCCGTTCATCTGGACCCGGTAGCCGCGGTTGATCTGCACGCCGCCGTGGTCGTCGACCCAGTCGACCCGGAACATGATCACCCGTTCGGGTTCCACCATGCGCTCGAGGACACGCGCTTGGCGGTATTCGGCATGTCCTTCGAGGACAGGGACCACCGACTGGACCACGAATCGCACGGCCTGGTGAAACGGCGCCTCCCCCGGGGTCCTCGCCTCGATGTCGGCGAGCATGGACTCGACGTAGCTCACCTGTTCGACGTTAGGGACAACTCCCGAGCGGCTCTAGGGTCCAACAGCCCCATTCCCCCTGGGCAACGACCACTTCGGGCCCGGGCCTGTCCGGTAAAAGCGCGTCCGGCTCGTGGCGCGCTCGACGAGGCCTTCGTAGGCTTCGACCCGAACACGACGAAGGGGAGTGCGACCATGTCCACCTCAGGCGAGCGCGTCCCCCAAGAACGCGTGCTGCGCACGGCGATCCCCGGGCCACGGTCGCTCGAGTACGGCCGGCGACGAGCTGTCGCCGTCGCCGCCGGGGTCGGCGCCACGCTCCCGGTCTTCGTGTCCCGAGCCGGCGGCGGGATCGTGGAGGACGTCGACGGCAACCGGCTCATCGACTTCGGCTCGGGCATCTCGACCACCAACGTCGGCAACAGCGCCCCCCGGGTCGCCGCCGCCGTGGCCGCCCAGGTCGAGGCCTTCACCCACACGTGCTTCATGGTCACGCCCTATCTCGGCTATCTCGAGCTGTGCGAGCGGCTCAACGACCTCGCCCCCGGGGATCACGAGAAACGGTCGCTGCTTATGAACTCGGGCTCCGAGGCGGTGGAGAACGCGGTCAAGATCGCTCGCCGGGCCACCGGGCGCAGCGCCGTGGTCGCCTTCGACCAGGGATTCCACGGGCGCACGTTGCTCGGCATGTCGCTCACGGGCCGGGCGCTGCCCTACAAGCAGGGTTTCGGCCCGTTCGCTCCCGAGATCTACCGGGCGCCGTACTCGTACCCCTTCCGGCGACGGGGGAACCTGGCCGACACCCTGCAGAACCTCGAGTCGACCGTCGGGGCGACGTCGATCGCCTGCGTCGTGGTCGAGCCGATCGCCGGCGAAGGCGGGTTCGTCGTCCCCGAGCCGGGATGGCTGGCCGGGCTGGCCGCGTGGTGCCGGGCCAACGGCATCGTCCTGGTGGTCGACGAGGTGCAGTCCGGGTTCGGGCGGACCGGCCGGTGGTTCGCCAGCGAGCACGAAGGACTCGTGCCCGACATCGTGGCCACGGCGAAGAGCCTGGGCGGCGGTCTGCCGGTGTCGGGCGTGACCGGGCGGGCCGACCTCATGGACGCGGCCATCGCCGGTGCGCTCGGGGGCACCTTCGGCGGTAACCCGGTGTCGTGCGCGGCGGCGCTGGCCGCCATCGAGACGATCGACGCCGACGGATTGCTCGATCGGGCCGTCGTGATCGGCGACGTCATGACCGAGCGTCTCGTGGCGGCGGCCGGCACCCAACCGATGATCGGCGACGTCCGGGGGCGGGGGGCCATGGTCGGCATCGAGCTGGTGACCGAGGACGGCGTCACCCCGGCCCGCCAAGCCACGGCCAACGTGGCCGCGGCGTGCCACGCCCGGGGACTGATCGTGCTCACCGCCGGGACCTACGGCAACGTGCTCAGGCTGCTGCCGCCCCTGGTCATGCCCGACCACCTGCTCGACGAAGGACTGTCGATCCTGGAGGAGGCGCTCGCCGCCGCGTGATGTAGCCGCGTGATGGGGCCGCGTGATGTAGCCGCGCCGCGTGACGTGGCGGCGGTGCTCCTCAGGCCTCGATGTTGCTCATCACGTGCTTGATGCGCGTGTAGTCCTCGAGCCCGTAGACGGCCAGGTCCTTGCCGTAGCCCGAATGCTTGAAGCCGCCGTGGGGCATCTCCGCCACCAGGGGGATGTGGGTATTGATCCAGACGCATCCGAAGTCGAGGCGCTTGGCCATGCGCATGGCGCGACCGTGGTCGCGTGTCCACACCGACGACGCGAGGGCGTACTCCACGCCGTTGGCCCAGGCGACGGCCTGGTCCTCGTCGTCGAAGCGCTGCACCGTGATGACCGGTCCGAAGACCTCCTCCTGGATGATCGTGTCGTCCTGGGCGACGTCGGTGACCACCGTCGGCTCGTAGAAGAAGCCGCGATCGCCGACCCGGTGGCCGCCGGTGGGCACCGAGGCATGGGCCGGGAGCGAGTCGACGTACCCGCTCACCCGCCCGAGCTGGTCGGCGCTGTTCAACGGCCCGAAGTCGGCCTCGGTGTTGTCGGGCCCGCCCACGGTCTGGCCCCTGGCCTGCTCGACGAGGGCGGCCACGAAATCGTCGTGGATTCGGGGCCCGGCCAGGACCCGCGTGGCCGCCGTGCAGTCCTGGCCGGCGTTGAAGTAGCCGGCCATGGCGATGCCCTCCGCCGCCTTGGCCACATCGGCGTCGTCGAAGACGACCACCGGCGCTTTGCCACCGAGCTCGAGATGGACCTTCTTGATGTCCTGGGCGGCAGAGATCGCCACCTCGCGCCCGGCCCGGACACTGCCGGTGATCGAGACCATCTGGGGCACGGGGTGGGCGACGAGGGCGCGGCCCGTCTCCCGGTCCCCGCACACCACGTTGAGCACGCCCGGCGGCAGGAACTCCGAGGCGATCTCGGCCATGAGGACCGTCGACGCCGGGGTCGTGTGCGCCGGCTTCAACACCACCGTGTTGCCCGCGGCGATGGCCGGCGCGAACTTCCACACGGCCATCATCATCGGGTAGTTCCAGGGCGTGACCTGGGCGCACACGCCGATGGGCTCGCGCCGGACGAACGAGGTGAACCCGGACATGTACTCCCCGGCCGAGCGCCCCTCGAGAAGGCGGCACGCTCCGGCGAAGAAACGGATCTGGTCGATCATCGGCGGGATCTCCTCGGACCGGGTCAAGGCGATCGGCTTGCCCGTATTCCGGCACTCCACGTCGACGAGCTCGTCCGCTCGCGCCTCGAGGGCGTCGGCGATCCGGAACATGGCCAGGCTCCGCTGCGACGGGGTGGTCTCGCGCCACTGCTCGAAGGCGGCCTGGGCCACCCCCATGGCCCCGTCGACGTCGACGGGGCCGGACACCGGCATGGTGGCGAAGACCTCACCCGTCGACGGATCGACCACGTCCTCCGTCCGTCCCTCTTTGGTGGCGAGGTGGTCCCCACCGACGAAGTTCCGCAGCATGAGCCGTTCGTCAGCCACGACGTTTTCCCTCCCGAGTCGACCTTGCGGTCAACACTCGCACTCGTCGACACCCTGGGCAAGCGGCCTTCGGTCCTTGTGCCCTATGCCGGCAAGCCGGGACAGAGCAACAATCAACAGTGAGTGCGGCGTAGGCGTCGGCCACCGGCAGTGTGTGGCGACGAGCGGACGCGACGAAGGAGGGCCCGATGCGTGTTCTATTGGTGGGAGCAGGAGGGGTTGGCACGGCGTTCGCCCGGATTGCCGCCCGGCGGGGCTCCTTCGAGCACATCGTGGTGGCGGACCATGCCCGGGGCCACGCCGAGCGGGCGGCACAGGCGGCCAGCGATCGGTTCAACGCCGTCGCCCTCGACGCCTCGGACGAAATAGCGGTCACCGAGTTGATGCGGGCCGAGCGCTGCGACGTCCTGGTCAACGCGGTCGACCCACGATTCGTCATGCCGCTGTTTCGGGGTGCCCTGGCGGCCGGGGCCAACTATCTCGACATGGCCATGTCGCTGTCGCACCCGCACCCGGAGGAGCCCTACGCCAAGACCGGGGTCAAGCTCGGCGACGAGCAGTTCGCCATGGCCGGTCAGTGGGAGGAACAAGGGCTGCTGGCTCTCGTCGCCATGGGGGTCGAACCGGGACTGGCCGACGTCTTCGCCCGGTACGCGTCCGATTCTCTGTTCTCGTCCATCGACGAGGTGGGCGTGCGTGACGGCGCCAACCTGGTCGTCGACGGGTACGACTTCGCGCCGACCTTCTCGATCTGGACGACCATCGAGGAGTGCCTCAATCCGCCGATCATCTGGGAGAAGGACCGGGGTTGGTACACGACCGAGCCCTTCAGCGAGCTCGAAGTCTTCAACTTCCCGGCCGGGATCGGCCCGGTCGAGTGTGTCAACGTCGAGCACGAGGAGGTACTCCTCGTGCCACGGTGGCTCGACAACGTCAACCGGGTGACGTTCAAGTACGGCCTCGGCGACGAATTCATCGGGATCCTCAAGGCGATCCACACGCTCGGGCTCGACTCGACCGCCCCCGTCGACGTCGAAGGCGGTCGGGTGTCACCCCGTGACGTGGTGGCGGCATGTCTCCCTGACCCGGCCGAGCTCGGCGACAACATGCACGGCGTGACCTGCGCCGGGACCTGGGTGAAGGGCGTGGGCAAGGACGGTGCGCGTCGAGAGGTCTACCTGCACCACGTCGTGGACAACCAGTGGTCGATGAAGGAGTACGGGTCACAGGCGGTGGTGTGGCAGACGGCCATCAACCCCGTCATCGCCCTGGAACTCGTGGCGTCGGGCGCGTGGTCGGGGACCGGGGTACTCGGCCCCGAGGCCCTGCCGGCCGAGCCGTTCCTCGACCTGCTGAACGAGTCCGGCGCACCCTGGGCCTGCGACGAGCGCACTCCGGCGTGAGGCAGAACCGGCCGCCCACGGCCGCCGGGTCAGTGCTTGCAGCCTGCCCCCGAGCCGAGCAGGCCTCTGAGGATCCCCTCGAGGACGCCGTCGTCGCTCGACCCACAGCTGCGGCTCGTGCCGGAGCGGGAACCATGCGGCACGACCCAGATCGGGATCTCTCGCAAGGTCGTCGGGCTCGCCGAATGCGACCTGCCCCCTTCGGCGACGAGCAGGGCGGCGACGAGAACGAGCGAGAAGGCGACGGCGGCGACGGAGGAGCCGACCCGCCGGACGGTACCCCAGTGGGTGCCGTCCGCCACGTCCCCGCTAGCCACCCACCGCCGACCCGGGACTTCCACCCGCGCCCCTCCCCGTCGAGCATCCCACGATAAGTGGCAATTCTAGCTCTTAAAGTGGGATTCGGAGAATAGGACACGGGACTCGATTTGGCGGCCGGCCGGAGGATCACCCCTACCCAGCGACAGCTAAACGGTGCGGAACGTGGGCTCAGCCCGAGCGGGCCAACGACAGGGTGTCGAGCAGGGCGAGCAACCGGCGATCGTGCTCGTACGACAACGCCCGACGGGCCATCTCGAGCTCCAGCCAACGGAGGTCGTCGACCTCCTCGTTGGCGGCGAACTCCCCGTCGACCACCTCCATTATCCAGTAGGTGACTTCCTTCGGCCGGCCGCGACGGTCGACGTACTCGGTCGTGCCCACGACGCCGAGCAGACAGCAACGGAAGCCGGTCTCCTCCTCGACCTCGCGCAGGGCGCAGGCCTCGAGCGTCTCCTCGGACTCGGCCTTCCCCTTGGGCAACGACCAGTCGTTCCTGGGCTCCGGCCGGTGCACCACCGCCACCTGCCACCGGCCCGATTTGGCCTGCCGGAGCACGATCCCGCCGGCGGCCAAGACCAGTTCGCCGGGGCGCCGTACGGAACGAGTTCGCGAGGAGGTACCCACATCGGGCGACCCTACCGTCGCCTCTTGCTCACGTCGGGGATCTTCGGACTCGGTCATCACTCTCCTCCACCAAGCCTAACTGGGGCTCGATCGACTCGGTGGCGGTAGCCTCGTCGGGTGACCCCCCGCGCTGTCGCCCCCTCCGACGTCGAAGTCGAGTGGCAGCTCGACGCCCTCGACCTGCGACCGGTGGAGCGGTGGCTGGCCGGCACGCCGTCGCTTCCGCCGTCGCCGACCGGGGCCGTCCAACCGACGTTCTCCATCGCGGCGCGCCCGGCCAGGCGACTGGCCGATACCTATCTCGACACAGAGGACTGGCGCATCGGTCGGGCCGGCTTCTCCTTGCGAGTCCGCCATCGCGCCGGGCAGGGTCAGGTCACCTTGAAAGACACCTCGCCGGCGGCGGCTGCCGGTCTGCGCCGCCGCATCGAGATCAGCGAAGCGCTCGCCCAGGGGGGCCTCGACGCGCTTGGTCGGGGCGGGCCCGTCGGTCGGCGCCTTCACGCCCTCGTCGGGTCGAGACGACTCGAGCCGGTGCTCGAGATCCGGACCCGGCGTCGCCCGTTCGACCTCCGTGTCGCCGAAGAAGTCGTCGCCGAGATCGCTCTCGACGAAACGGTCATTGCCGTCGGCGACGGCGGCCGGCCCGTACGACTGCGGCGGATCGAGGTCGAGGTGGTGCCGGCGTGGGTGGAGACACTCGCCCCGCTGGTCGACCAGTTGCGCCGCGAATGCGGGCTGCAGCCCGCGACGCTGTCGAAGTTCGAGGCCGGACTGCTCGCCGCCGGGCTCCAAGTCCCGGCGCCGCCCGACCTCGGATCGACCAGCATGGCTCCGAGCCCGACCGTGGGAGACCTCGCCTTCACCGTGCTTCGGCGCAACGTGGGGGCGATGCTCGCCCACGAACCCGGGACCCGCCTCGGCGAGGACATCGAGGAGCTCCACGACATGCGGGTGGCGACGCGGCGACTCCGGGCCGCGCTGGCCATGTTCATCGGAGCGCTCCCCGTGCGGGCCCAACACCTCCGCGTCGAGCTCGGGTGGTTGGCCGCCGTGCTCGGCGGGGTCCGGGACCTCGACGTCCAGATCGAGCGTCTCGACGGCTGGGCCGCCGAGGTCCCCGAGGAGGACAGGGGATCGCTGGCCGAGCTGGCCAAGTTGCTGGGCCTCGAGCGCGATGCGGCGCGTGAGAGCCTGTTGGCCGCGCTCGATTCCAAGCGCTACGAACGCCTGGTGGCGGGACTCACGGCGATGCTGCGCCAAGGTCCCTCTCGTCGTTCGTCGGTGGCCATGGCGGCGGCCGTCACCGCCGTGCCCGAGCTGGTCGCCGACCGCCATCGCGCCGCCGTGAAGGCAGCGCGCCGGGCACGTCGAAGCGGCGTGGCCACCGACTTCCACCGGCTGAGGATCCGCGGCAAGCGCCTGCGATATGCGCTCGAATTCGTGTCCGAGGTCTATGCCGGCCAGACCGGCCGATACGTGCGACGGGTCGTGAAGCTCCAGGACGCGCTCGGCCTCATGCAGGACGCCCAGGTCGCCGCCACCCGCCTGCACGCGCTGGCCACGTCCGAGGACACCGACTTGTCGTCGACGACCATCTTCACCATGGGAGGCATCGCCGAGCGCTACCGCGAGGAGAGCGAGCGCCTCCTGCACAAGCTCCCCGACAAGGTCGCCGTTCTGCGCGGGCCAGAATGGCACAAGTTGGTGGCAGTCATGGAGCGCCGGCGCATCGACCACGAAGGCGCCGTGCAGTGGCTTCCCGTTCGCCGACCCGTCTCCGCAGGCAATGCACCGCTTGGGCCGGCGCCGGCGACACTCGTGGATTCCGTCACCGCGGATTCCGTCACCGCGGATTCCGTCGCCGCGGATTCCGTCGCTCTGGTGTCGTCGGCCGCAACCGGGGCTCACGAAGCAGAAGAGGGTGAGCCCGCGCCGCCGGAATCGTCGCCGGTGCCGAAACCCACGGGCCCCGGAGTGCTGCGCGCCGTGGGTCCACGCGACGAGCCCGGGTCACGAACCGGCAGTTAGCCATCGCCGGCTGCCACGCCGGTCGCGGCGCGCGCATATCGGTAACCGACAATTCTTGCCCCGTTTACCGGGTCGTGACCGATCGGCAATATCGAGCTCGTACCCTGGATCCATTAGTCGGTCACTGCGATACCAGGAGGGTTCCGATGCGCACGTCGATTCCCAGCCTTTCCGAGTTGGTTGCCTGGCTGACCGGCACCGGGGCGGTGCGCAACGCCCACGGTGAGGTCGCCGACGCCACCACCAGAGTCACCGACCTCGAGTCCCAGCTGCGCCGGGTGGTCGACCCAAACCCTCGACGCGCTGCCTGAGGGCGCCGCGCCGGCCCGGGCGCTGCCTCCTCCTCCCGGGGCCGTACTCGGGCCGGCGCGGCTGACACCCGGCCGGCAGGGCGACGTCGTCACCGACGGCTCCCGCCGGTGGAGCCATTAGGATCGCCACGTGTCAGACGGCTTCCACCCGCCGGTCGAGGAGTACCTCGAGACGATCCAATCCCTCACCGAGGAGGGTGTCCCGGTCATTCAGGCGCGTATCGCCGAACGGCTGGGGAGGACGGCGCCGTCGGTGTCGGAGATGCTCGACCGATTGGCGGCCGACGGCTATGTCGAACGCACCGGTCGTTCGATCAGCCTCACGGACCAGGGGCGGGTCCTCGCCGACAGCGTCATCCGAAAACATCGTCTCGCCGAGCGGCTCCTGGTCGACGTGATCGGGCTGCCCTGGCACAAGGCGCACATCGAGGCGGGGCGCTGGGAGCACGTCATCTCCGACGAGGTCGAGCTCCGGCTCGTCGAATTGCTGGGCAACCCGACCACGTGCCCCCATGGCAATCCCATTCCGGGTGCGGTCGGGGACGACGACGTCCAGGCCGAGCAGGTGAGCTTGGCCGAAGTGCAACCAGGGGACACGGTGCGCCTCGAGCGGATCACCGAAGAGGTCGAGCTCGACATGGCGTCGCTCGTCTATCTCGACGAGCACGGCCTGATTCCCGGGAGGTCGGCATTCGTTCGCCGCCGCGCCGCGGACGGGACCCTCACGCTCGACGTCGACGGTACTGCGGTCGATCTCGACTCGGCGCTCTGTCACCAGCTGTTCGTCGCCGTCGCCTGACCGTCCCCCGAGTGTCGCGACCCTCAGTCCGGCGACACGCCGCCACCACCGCCACCGAAGCCACCACCGCCACCGAAGCCACCGCCGCCTCCGAAGCCGGAGCATCCATTCGCTCCGGCCGGGCGAAGGGTGATCAGTGTCGCTGCCACCGCTCCCGACGACGAGGACGTCCCGTAGGCGATCGCACACTGCCCGCTCGTCACGGCTGACGCCTGGGCCGACTGGACCTGCGTGAGCGTCGTGGTCGAGTCGTAGCTGAAGGTCGTCGTCGTGGATCCCGACGTGGAGGTGCCAATCACGGTCAGGGTCCCGGACCCCAACGACGCCACTTTCCCGAACGCGCTGGTGAAGGGCACGGCGCCGCCGAACCCGCCGCCTCCACTACCGCCGCCGAAGGTCCGCCCGGAGAGTCCACCGGGTCGCGTGCACCCCCCGGACGTGGCCTTGGAAATGGAGATGGTGCGCGCCGTGGCCGGGCCCGACGACGAGGCCGCTGCGCCGAAGACTTGGACGCAGTCCCCGACGGCGAGGTTGGACGCGCCCGCCGTGACGGTCTGATCGAACGCGGTGGACGGCGACCAATCGACGGTGACCTGGCTGCCCGTCCTGGCGTCGGCCACGACCATCGACGACGAGCTCACCGAGGAGATCGCCCCGGTGGCCAAGGGGCGGCCCTGCGCCGTGGGCCGCGCCGCGGCGGTCGGGGACGTCGATGACGAGCTGCTCGAGCTGCAGGCACCGAGCGCCAGCGCGCCGGCCCCCACGACCGCGGGCGTCAGCCAGCGGCTGGGACGGAGGGGCGAGCGGCGATGCGCACGGTTCTGCATGTATCGGTACTCCTGGTCGGGTCGTCGATCGTGGCGATTCCTGAGATGATCCCCGATGACCCTGTGGGAGTCCTGAGAGCGCCCGGAAGGCGCCGGCCGGTCGTGCGAATCCGTGCGCCGATCACGCCAACAGGTCCAGCTCCACGGCTTCGTACTCCCGCATCCGGTCGAACTCGACCCGGAGCGCGTGGCGCCTGCCTCGGTCGTTGGCCAAATTCACCAGTTCGTACGGGTCGGCACCGTGGTCGTACCACTCGTGGTCCTGGTCGTCGAAGTCGCAGTCGACGTCGAAGAGCTTGCGGCCGGGGTCCTTGCCCCACAGCCCGGTCGACGGCTTGCCCCCGCCCACCCCGTAGTAGCGGGCGTACTTGGTCCGGCCGTCGAAGAACCCCCGCAGCGCATAGCGCACACCGTTGAGCCGCTCGGTCTGGGCCGAGTCCTGAGCGAACAGGACATGGTCACGCGCCGTCGCCTGCGGGTTGGCGAACACCGGCGAGAGATCCGTTCCCTGCAACGTGGGGCGCCCGTCGGGCCCGGTGGCGCTCGCCGGGTCGATGCCGGCGAGCGCGCCGATGGTCGCCGCCAGGTCGACGTGGGTGGCCAGCGACGCGGTCGCTGTCCCCGGCGTCGTCATCCCCGGCACGCGCACGTACAAGGGCACCCGCATGATCTCGTCGTAGACGAAAGGCCCCTTTGAGCGCAGGCCGTGCGAGCCACACATGTCGCCGTGGTCCGAGGTGAAGATGACGATCGTGTCGTCCCACGCTCCCGCCTGCTCCAGCGCCGACAAGACGGTGCCGAGGCTCCGATCGGCCTGGCGGTGGAGCTCCACGTAGTAGTCGAGGTGACGGAGCCACGCGGCGGTATCGGCCGGGTCGATGTACCCCCACAGGCCGTGTTGCTGGTCATAGCGCCACTGGCGATGGGCCTCGGGCTTGGTGTGGAGATCGTCGTGGAAGTTCGGGGGCAGCGTCTCGAACACGGACTCGTACGCCGCGTCGTAGACCGGCAGCGGGTCGTCGTCCTTCCAGGCGGCGAGCTCCAGGATCTCTCTGATCCCGGCCACTTCTTCGGGGTTGCGCTCCGCGTAACCGGGCTGGTCGACCGGGAACCACATCACGTCGTGCGGGTTCACCAAGGCCACGGTGAGGAACCACGGAGCGGCGGGATCGGCGACTCGACCGGCATTGGCGCGCAGCCAGTGGGCGGCGTTCTCGGCGATGATCGGGTCGAAATGCACACCGGTGCCGGCCCACCCCATGAAGTGGCGGTCGTTGCCGTCCCAATCGGCGAATCCGTACGCCTCCATGTCGGGCTTCGGGCCGCTCGACAGGTGCCATTTGCCGATGTACGACGAGCGATACCCGGCCTCGCGCAACAAGGAGCCCACCGTCGGGATGGCCGTGTCGAGCTCGACGTGCTCGGGCATAATCACATTGTCGAGGACCCCGTGACCCGGGAGATAGCGGCCGGTGAACAGGCTGGCGCGGCTCGGCGAGCACGGCGACGAGTGGGTGTAGTACCGGGTGAACTCGAGGCCCTCGGCGATCAGCCGGTCCCGCCAGGGCAGCGACACCTCCTTGGGGAGCCAGGCGCGCTGGCGCTCTTGGTCCGACACCACGAGAAGGATGTTGGGCCGCCGCGCCCCGTGTCCCCGTTCCCCTCCACCCACGTCCCAACCTCCCTGAACCAGGCGGCGCGGTGCCGTCGCACCAGGACGGTATCGCCTCGGGCGTCGGGTGGCCGGCCTGGGTATGGTCGACGACCGTGTCCACGTTCATCACCCGGCTCGACGCCGCCGGGCCCGGCGTCCGGCTGGCGGTGAAGGACCTGATCGACACGGTCGGGGTGCCCACCACGGCCGGCTGCCGTGCCGTCGCCACGGGGGCCCGGCCGGCGGTGGCCGACGCCGCCTGTCTCGCCGGGGCGCGCGCCGCGGGCGCTCGGATCGTGGGCAAGACGAACCTCCACGAACTGGCCCTCGGTGTGACCGGGGTGAACCCGTGGTTCGGAACACCGGTCAACCCACTGGACCCCCGCCGGGTTCCCGGGGGTTCCTCGAGCGGGTCGGCCGTGGCCGTGGCGGGAGGCGAGGCCGACGTGGCCTACGGCAGCGACACCGGAGGATCGGTGCGGATCCCGTCGGCGTGCTGCGGGACCGCCGGGCTGAAGACCACGTGGGGCAGGGTCTCCCTCGACGGCGTCTGGCCGCTGGCGCCGAGCCTCGACACCGTCGGGCCGATGGCCCGCGACGTGACCGGGCTCATCACCGGCATGGCATTGCTCGAACCGGGGTTCGCACTGTCCGACACCGGAGCGGGAACCGCCCGGCGCGTGGCGCGCCTGCGCGTCGAGGCCGATCCCGACGTCGACGCGGCCATCGACCGGGCGCTGGCGGCCACCGAGTGGGACGTGATCGAGGTCGTGTTCCCGGAGTGGGACGACGTCACGGCACACACCGCCACGCTGTTGGTGGCCGAAGCCTGGGAATCGGACCGGGACATCCTCGAACGCGACCCGGCCGGCGTGGGCGCCGACGTCGCCGAGCGCCTGCGACTGGGTGACCACGTCGACGCGCCGGCCAGACGCAGCGCGGGCGAAGTCCGGGAGCGCTGGCGCGATCGACTGCGGGACCTCTTTCGCCAGGTCGACGTGCTGGCCATGCCGACACTGACCGTCTTCCCACCGGTCATCGACGAGGGGGAGAGCCTGTTGTTGGCCCGGTGCACGCTGCCGTTCAACCTCGCCGGAGTGCCGGCCCTGTCCCTCCCGGTCCCGGCCCCCGGTGGCTTTCCCGCCAGCATCCAGCTGGTCGGGCCCGAGCGCGGCGAGGAGGACCTGCTCGCCGCCGGACTGGTCGTCGAAGCAGCGGTTCGCTCCTGACAACACCCCAGGTCAAGGAGGTGAAGCCGGCAGGGCATCTCGACCGCATTCTTTTGCCCGCCGTAATTGCGCGTGGTGATCACCCCATGCACGCACGAGACGCAATTACGCCCGAATGCAAACGTGGCCGCAGCCGGAGGGGGACGGCGCGCCCGACCGGGATCGGCCGGCGCCAGGGTCAGGATCGAATCAGGTGGCGACCAGGGCGGCGATCGGGCTCAGCCCGGTGCCCGAGCGCGACCGGTGCATCGTCTGCACCTCGGTGAACTCGGCCAATCCCCACGGCCCGTTCTCCACGCCCACGCCGCTCCACTTGAACCCGCCGAACGGCTGGTGCGGGGCCAGGGCCAGGTGGATGTTCACCCAGGCGGTGCCACACTCGAGTCGGCCGGCGACCTCGGTGGCCCGCTCCTCGTCGCTCCCCCACACCGACCCGCTCAGGCCGAAGTGGGTGGCGTTGGCCCGCTCCACGGCGTCGTCGAGATCGCGGTAGGCGATCACCGGCAGCGCCGGGCCGAACTGCTCCTCGTCGACGATCCGGGTCCCGTCCGACAGCCCGGCGAGGATCGTCGGCTCGAAGAAGTAGCCGGGTCGGTCCATGGCCTGCCCGCCGGTCACCGCCGTCGCACCGTTGGCCAGCGCGTCGGCCACCAGGTCCTTGACCCGCTCGAACTGCGGGGCGTTGTTGATCGGGCCCAGCTTGGTGTCCGCCTCGGTACCGTCGCCCATCTTCACCGAGCCGGCCCGCTCGGCAAGGGCCTCGACCACCTCGTCGTAGAGCGACTCGGGCACGTACACCCGCTTGATGGCGGAGCACACCTGTCCGCAATTGGCGAACGCGCCCCCGAAGATCCCGGCGGCGATCTGGGCGGGGTCGGCGTCGTCGAGGACGATGGCGGGATCGTTGCCGCCGAGCTCGAGCGTCACGCGCTTGAGATCCGGTGCCGCGGCAGCCGCCACCTTCTTGCCCGTGGCGATCGACCCGGTGAAGCTGATCTTGCGCGGCACCGGGTGGCTGGTCATCCAGGAGCCCAGCTCGTTGCCGCCGCTCACCACGTTGAGCACTCCCGGAGGCAGCAGCGGGCGCAAGAGCTCGGCGGTCTGCAGGGTCGACAGGGGCGTGAACGGCGACGGCTTCAACACCATGGTGTTGCCGGCGAGGAGCGCCGGGGCGATCTTCCAGAAGGCGAGGTTCAACGGAAAGTTCCACGGCGTGATGGCGGCCACCACGCCGAGCGGACGCCGGACGACTTCCACGAATGCCTGGTCGTCGTCTTGGATGACCTCGCTGGCGAGCTCCAATTCGGCGAAGTACTGCAGCCAGATGGCCGAACCGAAGACCTCCACGTTGGCGTCGGCCAACGGCTTGCCCTGCTCGGCGGTGAGCGTCGCGGCCACGTCGGTCATGTTTCCGAGCAGCGCCGCGGCCATCTGACGCAGGCATTCGCGCCGGGCCTCGATGTCGACCCGCCACTCCTTCGCCGCCTTGACCGCCGCGTCCATGGCCGCGTCGAGTTGCGCCTTGGTGCACTCGGGTGCCTGGGCAAAGACCTCACCGGTCGCCGGGTTGCGCACGCCGAAGGACTGTTCGGTGGCGGCTGCCTCGCCTCCGATCGTCATGGTGAACTCGGCCATGTTCCCTCCTCGGTGCGGGCCCGGTGCGGGCCGCGCAACGCTACCAACACCACTACGGGGACGCGTCGTGTCCCTCGGGGTCGTCTCCCCCAGGGTCGTCTCCGGGAGCGGCGTCGTCGGAGCGAAGCCGTGGGTCGGCCGGATCAGCGCCCCGCTGCGGGTGGACGATGACCTCGGATCGCTCGGGGTGGTCCGGGTCGAGATGCACGTCGTGGAGGTCGGGGTCCGACGGCGGGTCGCCTCCGGCGTCGGCCACGATCACGATCTCGTCATCCTTGACGCCGTAGATGGCGTTGCGCAGGCCGATCATGGCCGCGCCGATCGCTCGCCCGGTGGGTCGTCTGGTGAACGCCGTCATGCGTGTCGGGGTGCCGTCGTCCTCGCCATCGCCCCCGCCGAAACCCTCGCCGTCGGTGGCGCGCAGCCATTCCAACCACTCCTCGTCGGTCCAGGCCTCGGGATCCGCAGGCGGCTCCGGGGCCCCGCCGCGGGTTGCGTCGGTTGGAGGTGGCACCGTCACCAGCCTACGACCGGGAGCTGCACCTCACGCGGGCGTGGGCCCGTCGGGTGGGGCGAAGGTGCCCTCGTCCGGCGATGCGTCCGCTGCTCGCTCTCGCCACGCCGACTCGGCCCGGAACACGACCTCGCGCAGGGGCAGTCCGGTGCGAGCGGCGACCCGGGCGGCGTCGCGTTGTTCCGCCTTCACGCGCCCCGGGCTCACCTTGACGCGCACCGGCAGTCCTTCGACCTCCACCTGGTCGACGCCACGGGTGGCCGGCCACCGCTCGAGCGTGGTGCCGCGCACACCGAAGGTCCCGGTCTCGGACTGGAGGACCCGTCGGAGCGGGTCGACGAGGGCGGGGTCGACGAGCACGCTCACTACGTGACCGGGGCGCCCTTTCTTCATGAGCACGGGCGTGATCCATGCGTCGTAGGCGTCCGCGTCGAGCAGGGCCTCCACGGCGTGAGCCAGGACCTCGCCGGTGGCATCATCGAGATTCGCCTCGAGGAGGACCACCGACTGGCCCGACGATCCACCGGTGGACAGGGGTTCGCCCACCACCACCTGCGTGCAATTGGGCAGACCGTCGATCTCGGTGGTGCCGGCCCCGAACCCGGTCGACTCGATCCGCATCGCCGGAAGGGGCCCGAAGTGGGTGGCCAGCGCGGCGAGGATGGCCGCACCGGTCGGCGTGGTGAGCTCGACCTGCAGGTCGCGTCCCCAGGTCGGCGCGCCCTGGAGGAGCCGGACCACCGCCGGCGACGGGTTCGGCAGGAAGCCGTGGGCGCTGCGCACCGTCCCCGTCCCCGTGGCCACGGCCGACGCAGTGACCTCGTCGATCCCGAGAACCTCCAGGGCGGCGGCGGTGCCCACGACGTCGACGATGGTGTCGTGCGACCCGACTTCGTGGAAATGGACCTGGTCGGGTGGCCGACGGTGCAGCTGCCCTTCCACCTCGGCCAGCGCCGCGAAGACGTCGAGCGCGCGCCGTGCCACCCGGGGCGGCAGGCGCGCCTCTTGGATCAGCCCGACGATGTGCGCATGGGTGCGGACGACCACGTCATCGGTGACCCGAACCACGGCACGGGTGGCGGCGAGCCCGGCGCGCAGCACCGGTTCGACCTGCAGGCCCCAGCCGTGGAAGGGGAGCCGGTCGAGCAGGGCGATGACCTCGTCGAGGTCGGCCCCGGCGTCGATGAGGCTCCCGAGGGCCATGTCCCCGGCAATGCCGGCGAAGCAGTGGAACCACGCCATACGGGCGGCGTCGGCGGGGAAAGACTTCGAGGCCCGCGTCACGGCAACAGCCGCACGACGGCGCAGGCCGCGCCGAACCCGTTGTCGATGCCGACCACGGTCAGGCCCGCCGCGCAGGACGCGTGCATGGCGAGGAGCGCGGTCACCCCTTCGAGGGCGGCGCCATAGCCGCTCGACACCGGGATGGCGACCACCGGTGCAGCGGTGATCCCGGCGACCAGGCTGGCCAACGCCCCTTCCATTCCCGCCGCCACCACCACCGCGTCCGCATCGGCGAGCTCGTCGACCGAAGCCAGCAGCCGGTGCACGCCGGCCACACCACAGTCGGCCAGGACGGTCGGACGGAACCCGTGGGCGTCGAGCGTGGCGGCGCACTCGTGGGCCACGGGCAGGTCCGCGGTGCCGGCCGTGACGACCAGCACGCGGCCGGTCCGGGTCGGGGCGGCCCGCCAGGCGACGATGGCCAGCGCACCCGTGGCCGTGACCGTGCCACCGGGGGCGGCGGCCAGTGCCGATTCGACCTGCGAGGGATCGGCCCGGGTCAAGAGGACCGGCCCCCCGTCGGGCTCGGCCAGCAGCTCGGCCACGATCTGCGCGCACTGGTCGGGGGACTTCCCGGGTCCGTAGACGGCCTCCCCCATGCGCTGGCGAAGGATCCGGTGATGGTCGACCCGGGCGAAGCCGAGGTCGGCGAACGGGAGCCGCCGCAAACGCGCCACCGCCTCGTCGGGAGTGCGCACGCCCGAGGCCACGTCATCGAGGAGTTGGCGCAAGGCGGGCTCGTCCATGTCGGCCACTATCCTGCCCGCCCATGGATCCGGCTGCGTCATCGGCACCCAAACGGTCGATTGCCTTCCTCGGGCCGGCCGGCACCTTCACGGAGGAGGCGCTGTTCACCCAGCCCGACTACGCCGCCGCCGACATCGTCCCGGCCGCCACCCTGCACGATGCGCTCGAGGCGGTCTGTGCCGGGAGTGTCGACCTCGCGTTCGTGCCCATCGAGAACTCGATCGAGGGGACGGTGAACGCCACCGTCGACAGCCTCGTCTTCGACGTGGACCTCCTGATCCAGCGGGAGGTCGTGCTCGACGTCCACCTCCATCTAGTGGCGTTGGCCGGCACGGCTCGCAGCGCGGTACGCCGCGTCCTGTCGTTCCCCCACGCCACCGCCCAGTGCCGGGGCTTCCTTTCCGCCTCCCTCCCCGGCGTGGAGATCGTTCCGACCAACTCGACCGCCGAGGCGGCTCGTCTCGTCGGCGAGGGCGCCGACCGCGAGACCGCGGCGCTCGCCCCCCGACTGGCCGGCGAGCTCTACGGGCTCGAGACCCTGGCGTCGTCGGTGGAGGACCATCCCGACAACCAGACCCGGTTCGTGGCCCTGGCCCGCAACGGGTTGGCCGCGCCGACCGGACACGACAAGACGAGCATCGTGTGCTTCCAACGCGAAGACCGGCCGGGGAGCCTGCATGCCATCCTGAGCGAGTTCGCGGCCAGAAGCATCAATCTCACCAAGCTGGAATCACGCCCGACCAAGCGGGGCCTCGGTGACTACTGTTTTCTCATCGACCTGGAAGGCCACATCGCCGATGAGGTCGTCGCCGACTGCCTGCGCGTCCTGCACGCCGAGCTCGCCGGCGTGAAGTTCCTCGGCTCGTACCCGGCCGCCGGCGAGCAGGGACCGGCGGTGCGACAGCGAGCGGACGCCGCCTGGCGCGAAGCCGAGACGTGGGTCGACCAATTGCGCGCCCAGGTGCACAAGGGCGGCTGACCGGGCCGGAGATACCCTGGCCGTTCCCGGAGGGATGGCAGAGCGGACGAATGCGAGGCTCTTGAAAAGCCTTGACCGGCAACGGTCCGGGGGTTCGAATCCCCCTCCCTCCGCAGATGAGAGGTGGTTTCGGTAATCGTTGCCTCCTCAAGGACCGTTCCCTTGGAACAGCTCCTTTGTAATCTGCCCCGGTATTCTCGAGGAATGCCGCAGCTGACTCTGGAAGACGTCCGGACCAGACGTGATCAGATCCTTGAGCTCGCCCGAGGCCACAAGGCCGGGCGCGTGCGCCTCTTCGGCTCAGTGGTCCGAGGAGAAGCGGAGCAGGGAAGTGATGTCGATTTTCTGGTCGACTTCGAGTCAGGAGCGTCGGCCCTAGACCAAGTCCGGCTGATCCGCGAGCTCAGGGAACTGCTGGGCGTAGATGTCGAGGTGATTTCGGCGGGCGGCCTGCAACCGAGACACGAGGCGATCCGCCGCGAAGCCATCGATCTCTGATGGCCCGACGGAACCTGGGCGAGCTACTCGCCGATCTCGATGAGGCTATCGACGCCTCCCGCGAGCTAATCGCCTGCGGTAAGGATCGCTGGGAGGACGAACGTCCGCTCCGGCTCGCCGGAGAAGCGGTCATTGGACGAATCGGTGACGTCGCTTCCAAACTTCCCGACCATTTGCTCGCCGAGACCAGTGAGGTCCCATGGGACGATGTTCGAGGAATGCGGATCGTCGTGGACCACGTCTACCACGCAGTCGATTACAACATCGTCTGGGAGACTCTGCGCGACGACGTACCGAAGCTCGGCTTGGCCATAGAGCGGTGGCTGACCTTGCATCCAGAAGTCGCCAGCGACGCCGGTCTAGATGTCGGACCCGGCCTGGAACTCTGAAGGTACCCGACACCTTCGAGGAGCGTGTCCCGGTGATTCTGTGCTGTGCGGCGAGGCTTCTGTCCGCGGTCAAGAAGCGCGCCGACTCGACCCCCGGCCGAAGCCCGGCGGACTGGCAAGGTGCCACAATGGACGCACGGAGGTTGCCCGGGTGAGTGAGTTGCGATTCGCCGTCATCGGCGGGGGGATGGCGGGGATCCTGTCCGCCATCAAGATGCACGAAGCCGGTTTCACGGACCTCACCGTCTACGAAAAGGCCGACCGGCTCGGTGGCACTTGGCGGGACAATACCTACCCGGGCATCGCCTGCGACGTCCCGTCACACCTGTACTGCTACTCGTTCGCCCTCAATCGCCGATGGAGCCACCTGCTCTCACCCGGCGCGGAGATCCAGGCCTACCTGGAACGGGTGGCACGCGATCACGGCGTCGTAACAGCCACCCGGTTCGGCGACGAGGTGGTGAGCTGCGAGTTCGAGGGCGGGCGCTGGCGGCTCGCCACGGCCGGTGGGCACAGGGACGAGGTCGACGTCGTGATCGCCGCCACCGGCGTGCTCCACCACCCGAAGTATCCCGACATCGCCGGGCTCGACGCCTTCGGCGGCGCCATGTTCCACAGCGCCCGCTGGGACCATTCGGTCGCCCTCGACGGGGCGCGCGTCGGCATCATCGGCACCGGGTCGACGGCGGTGCAGATCGTGTCGGCCATCGTGGACCACGTCGACACCCTGACGCTGTTCCAGCGCACGGCCCAGTGGATCATGCCGGTGACCAATCCTGCGTACTCCGCCGAAGAGCTCGAGGCGTTCGAGGCCGACCCGCACCTGGTGGAGGACCGGCACGCGCAGCTGTCCGAGCTCTTCGACATGTTCTCCGGGGCCGTCGTCGACGCCCAGTCGACCGGGATGAAGTTCATCGAGGACGCTTGCCGGGCGAACCTCGAGGACAACGTGACCGACCCGGTGCTGCGCGCGAAGCTCCGACCGGACTACCGCGCCGCGTGCAAGCGACTCATCGTCTCCGAGAACTTCTACGAGGCCATCCAGAGGCCCAACGCGGAATTGGTCACCGAGGCGATCCAGGGCATCGAGGTCGGCGGGGTGCGCACGGCGGACGGTCGGCTGCACGAGCTCGACGTCCTGGTCCTCGCCACCGGATTCCGGGTCGACGCGTTCGTCCGACCGATATCGGTCGTCGGACGCGACGGCGTGAGCCTCGACAAGGTGTGGGCCGATCGACCGGAGGCGTACCTGGCGATCTCGGTGCCGGACTTCCCGAATTTCTTCATGCTCAACGGCCCCAACGGCCCGGTCGGGAATTTCTCCCTGATCGGGGTGGCCGAGCTCCAGCTCGCCTACGTCCTGCAGCTGATCGAGCGGATCCGAGTGGGCGACTGCGCGGAGATCAGCGCCACCCACGAGGCCCTGGTGGCGTTCGAGGCAGAGCGGGTCGAGGCGGCCAAGAAGACCGTCTGGGCCACGGGATGTCGAAGTTGGTACCTCGACGATCGCGGCATACCGGCCGCGTGGCCCTGGCCCTACACGCGCTTCCGCCACGAGATGGCCGAGCCGCGCTGGGACGCCTACGAGCTCCGGGGCTGACCGGAGGCACCCTCGCGGCGACGGCGCCAGGGCTCGGAGACCGCGATCAGTGGCGCTCGATCACGGCACCGACCCAGGTGCCGGTGGCCGAGACGACAGCCCGGGCGCTGTCCTCCAGGGCGCGGGCGTCGACATCGAGGACGCGGAATTGTCCGCACGAGGGCCACGTTCCCACGACGCGGACGGGCACGCCGCGCTCGCCACGCACGAGCGCGGCCACCAGGGCCGGGAACCCCAGCTCGATGCGCCAGCCGGGCGAGGGCGCACCACCGGCCACGACCAAGAGCGCCTGTCGCCCCGCGCCCGGGACCCGCACCTCGGCCCGCCCCTTCAAGGTGAGTTGGCGCGCTCCGGGACAGGCCCACCAATCGTCGCGGCCGCCCACGACCGGGACGTGGTCCAGACGCTCCCAGGCCACGGCCGTCCACAGCTGGGACGACCACGTCACCGCCTCGGCCTCGACGACCGCTCGGCCTCCCGGACCCAGGCGGCAATACCACTCCGCCCACCACGGCAGACGCGGCGTGTCGTGGCCCGGGTGCTCGGCGGCAGCGGCCACGTCGTCGACGGCCGCGGCCAGAATCTCGGACACGGCGGTCGCCGGTACCGTCGACCGACCGCGCACACAGCGATCCACGGCAACGACGCCGATGGCCCGGCGCGTCGTCCTCGGCGACGGGCTGAAAGCGTCGGCTCGCCCGCAGCGTTCGGGATCGAAGGCGGCGATGCGCAGGTGGTAGTCGTCGAGGACGAGCTTCTCGCCACGAGGCAGCTCCGCCACGATGGTGGTCAGGTCGCGCACGAGCCCGACGCGCACGTCGCGCAGGGCGGTCGCCGGCAGGTCGCCGAGCGGGGGGGCGATCAATGCGTCGGTCACGGCCACCGGGCGCCAGGTGCCCGAGACGGTGGTCGCCGTGGTGCTCACGACGCCACCTCCGGCGGATCGTCGCCACCATCGCCACCGGTGCTCCGGGGCACCGAGGTCCCCGATCGGCGCTGGCCGGGAACGCAGCCCGGGAGGCCGGCACACCACGCGCACAGGGGGTTCGGCGTCAGCACCGGCGCCGCGCCGGCGGCCAGCCGGCACATCTTGGTGGTGGCCGCCACCACGCGCTGCAACGCGCCGACGAGCACGTCCTCACCGATCGACTCCACGTCCAGCTCGCCGGTGGCGCTGTAGTAGGTGGCCACGCGAAAGGGCGGCGCGCCGCTGCGCATGGTCTCGAGCAAGGCGTAGAAGTGGAGGTCGGCGCGGTGTTCGACCCGACGGGCCCCGGACTTCACCTCGACCAGGCAGACCGACGCCTGGTCGAGCGCCGGTCCCCCGAGCGCGAGGTCCACCACGCCCGAGAGCACGACCCGTCCGCCGACCAGCGGGACCATGACGCGCTCTTGGGTGCGCGGCAGCCACGCCGGGCTCGGAACCGGCCAGTCGCCCCGAATCCGTGCCACGTGTGCCGCCAGCTCGGCGGCCAGCGCCCGCCGGCGCTCCGCCGGGATCTCGGCCACGAAGGCGACCACGCCGTCGCCGCCGTCCTCGGTCGCCAACGCGGCCAGGCTATCGGTCAGGGGCTCACCGATCTCGCCCACCGTGACCCACTGTCGGAAGAGGGCGTCGACGAGACTCCCCCGGGCGAGCTCGACCGTGACCACCCGGGGAGCGGCGCGCGAGGCGGCGAAGTGGCCCTCGCACACCAACACCTGCGTGAGCGCGTCCTTGCGCACCCGGACATCGGGAGCATCGACGGCCAACGCGCCGACCGCCTCGGCCAGCGCGTCCTCGAGCCACTCCCGAAGCCCGCCGGCCAGCTCGGGGTCCACCGCCGGCCGGGGATGACCGGGGGCCCGGAGGCGGTCGAGGAGGGGGGCGAGGGCCGACGGTTGGCCCGGGGAGACCGTGGTCGTCGTCATGGTCACAGCATGGCCGGCGGGTGTGACACGAGCACGTCCCTGCGCCGAGCACACGAGCACGTCCGTGCGCCGAGCGAACCCCTGGCTACACTGCCCTCCCCGTGCCCCCCGACGATCCCCAGATCCCCGAGCCCCCCTCCGACCCGGACCCCGAGATCCTCGTCACCGAAGCCACCGAGGCGACACCCGAGCTCCTCGAGTCGATGCGCCATCTGGTCCCCCAGCTGTCGTCGTCGGCCGCGCCCCTCCGTCACGAGACGCTGGCCGAGATCGTCGAGGCGCCCGCGGTCATCCTCCTCGTGGCCCACGACGGCGCCGGCCGCCTGGTGGGAACGCTCTCGCTCGTGGTGTTCCGCGCCCCGACGGGCCTGCGGGCCTGGATCGAGGACGTCGTCGTCGACGAGGGCGCCCGGGGCACGGGCGCAGGCGCCGCTCTCGTCCGCCATGCCATCGAGCGTGCCCGGCGAGCCGGGGCCCAGACCGTCGACCTGACCTCCCGGCCGTCGCGTGAGGCGGCGAACCGGCTGTACGTGCGCGAGGGCTTCGTCCTCCGGACGACGAACGTCTACCGGCTCGCGCTGGAAGACCGGGGTTAGCGGGCCGGGGAGGCCGCGCCGGGCCACTTCGGGACGTTCCTGACCCCGGCCGGGGACTTCTGCCCCTGTCCCGCCGGCCACCGCGGGCGCTACACCTTGAGGAGAGGCGGGCGACCGGCGTCCGTCTCGAACGCGGCGAAGGACGGAGGTGACGACCATTCAGGCGATGCTCCAGGTCCGGATCCACGGGCGCGGCGGCCAGGGGGTGGTGACGGCGGCCGAGGTGCTGTCGATGGCCGCCTTCGCCGAGGGCCGCCACGCACAGGCCTTCCCGAGCTTCGGCTCCGAGCGCACCGGCGCACCGGTGGTCGCCTTCTGCCGGATCGCCGATGCGCCGATCCGGACCAGGGAGCCGGTCATGACCCCCGACGTCCTCGTCGTGCTCGACGCCACGTTGTTGCACCAGGTCGACCTGTTCGCCGGCCTGCGACCCCACGGGGCCGTCCTCATCAACACGTCCCGCTCGCTCGACGAGCTCGGCATCTTGGAGCTGGCCCGCCGCCACCGCGAGGAGCGCTTCATCACCGTCCCCGCCACCGACATCGCCATCGAGCACGTCGGGCGCCCGGTGCCCAACGTGGTGATGCTCGGAGGCCTCGCCGCCTTCACGGGCAGTATTTCGATCGACGCGGTGGCGTCGGCCATCCGCGAGCGTTTTTCGCCCGACCTGGCCGAGCGCAACGTCGCGGGGGCGGGCGAGGCGTACCGCTACGTCGAGTCCGCCGGTGACCGGGAGGTACTCCGTGTTGCGCCAGATTGAGGGATCGCGGGCCGTGGCCGAGGCGGTGGCCCGGTGCCGGCCCGAAGTGGTGTGCGCCTACCCCATCTCGCCCCAGACCCACATCATCGAGGCCCTCGGCGTCATGGTGCGCACCGGCGAGCTCGACCCGTGCGAGTTCATCAATGTGGAGTCCGAGTTCGCCGCCATGTCGGTGGCCCTGGGGGCATCGGCCGCCGGGGCGCGGGCCTACACGGCCACGGCCAGTCAGGGCCTGTTGTTCATGATGGAGGCCGTCTACAACGTCGCCGGCCTGGGCCTACCGGTGGTCATGACCCTGGCCAACCGGGCCGTGGGGGCGCCGATCAACATCTGGAACGACCACTCCGACGCCATGGCCGTGCGCGACGCGGGGTGGGTCATGCTCTTCGCCGAGTCGAACCAGGAGGCGGCCGACCTCCACGTCCAGGCCTTCCGACTGGCCGAGGAGGTGTCGGTCCCCGTCATGGTGTGCATGGACGGGTTCATCCTCACCCACGCCGTCGAGCGCGTCGACCTGGTGTCGCAGGCCGACGTCGACGCCTACCTGCCCCCCTATGTGCCCCGCCAGGTGCTCGACCCCGACGACCCCGTGTCGATCGGGGCCATGGTCGGGCCCGAGGCCTTCACCGAGGTCCGCTATCTGGCCCACGCCCGCCAGCTCGAGGCACTGCGGCGCATCCCGGAGATCTCGGCCGAGTTCGCCGCCACCTTCGGGCGGGACTCGGGGGGCTTGGTCCACCCGTATCGGACGGAGGACGCGGACGTCGTCGTGGTGGCCCTGGGGTCGATCCTCGGCACCATCGAGGACGCCGTCGACACCGTGCGCCAGCGCGGCCGGGCCGTGGGCGCCCTCGGGGTGACGACCTTCCGGCCCTTCCCGCTCGAGGCGCTGCGGGCCGCCCTCGGCCGCGCCCGGCGCGTCGTCGTCGTCGAGAAGGCGTTCAGCGTCGGCTTCGGGGGCGTGCTCTCCACCGACGTGGCCATGGCCGGCACCGGCCTGGGGTTCGACGTCGCCACCGTCGTCGCCGGCCTCGGCGGGCGACCGGTGACCGAGGCGTCGTTGTGCACGATGCTCGAGGACGCCGTCGCCTCGCGGCTGGGGCGCCTCACGTTCTTGGACCTGGACCACGGCGTCGTCGAGCGCGAGCTCGAGCGCATGGCCGAGCGCCGACGCTCGGGACCGACGGCGGAGAACATCCTGCGCGACATCGGCACCGGCGCGGGGGGTCGCTCGTGAGCGCGTCACGCCCGCCGGTGAAGTTCTACCAAGTCGGCAGCTTCGCCGTCGGCAACCGCCTCGTCGACACCGACGCGCGCACCGTGCAGTCGGACCCGCAGCGGTTCAACTCGCTGACCTCGGGCCATCGCGCCTGTCAGGGGTGTGGCGAGGCCCTGGGGGCCCGGTACGCGCTCGACACGGCCATGCGGGCGACCGGCGGCCGGCTCGTGGCCGTGAACGCCACCGGCTGCCTCGAGGTGTTCTCGACGCCGTATCCCGAGACGTCGTGGCGGCTGCCATGGCTGCACTCGCTCTTCGCCAACGCGCCCGCCGTGGCCACCGGGGTGGCGGCCGCGCTCAAGGTCCAGGGACGAAGCGACGTCCGGGTGGTGGCCCAGGCCGGCGACGGTGGGACGGTCGACATCGGCTTCGGCTGCTTGTCGGGCATGTTCGAGCGCAACGACGACGTCCTCTTCGTCTGCTACGACAACGAGGGATACATGAACACCGGCGTGCAGCGCTCGAGCGCCACGCCGCCCGCCGCCCGGACGGCCACCACCGAGGCGGTGGGTCCCGATCCGGGCAACGGCTTCGACCAGGGCAAGAGCGTGCCCGTCCTGGCCCTGGCCCACGAGATCCCGTACGTGGCCACGGCCACGGTGGCCGACCTCCACGACCTCGAGGCCAAGGTGGAGCAGGCCATGGCGGTGCACGGGGCGCGCTATCTCCACGTGCTCGTGCCCTGTCCCCTCGGGTGGGGGACGGCCTCGAACGCGACGATCCAGGTCGCCCGCCTGGCCACCGAGAGCGGCCTGTTCCCGGTGTTCGAGGGCCGATACGGGGACGTCGTGGCGGCCACGCCCATCCGCCACCGGGTTCCCGTCGAGGAGTACCTGCGCGTCCAGACGCGCTTTCGCCATCTCTTCGACGACACCGGGGCGACCAGTCGGCCCGACGTGGTGGCCCGCATCCAGGGCCGCGCCGACCGCAACATCGAGCGCTTCGGCCTCCTCCCCGACCACGAGCGCTCCCCGGGACGGGGCGAGGGCCGGGCGTGATGGACAAGCCCTTCGCCGTGACCTTGGACGTGGGCTCGAGCCTGGCCAACAAGACGGGTGCCTGGCGCGTCGAGCGTCCGGTATACGTGGACCGTCTGCCACCGTGCAACGACGCCTGCCCGGCCGGCGAAGACATCCAGCGGTGGCTGTATCACGCCGAGGAGGGCGACTACGAGGGGGCATGGCACGCGCTCGTCGAGGACAACCCGTTGCCGGCCGTCATGGGCCGGGCCTGCTTCCACCCGTGCGAAACGGCCTGCAACCGCGCCCAGGTCGACGAGGCGGTCGGGATCAACGCGGTGGAGCGGTTCCTCGGCGACATGGCCAACGAGCGGGGATGGACGCTCTCCCCCGACGCCATCGGAGCACCGACGAAGCGCCGGGTGCTGGTGGTCGGTTCGGGACCCGCCGGCCTGTCGGCCGCGTACCATCTCCGTCGCCTCGGCCATGCGGTGACCATGCGCGACTCGTCTCCGCTCCCGGGCGGCATGCTCCGCTACGGCATCCCCCGCTATCGCCTGCCGCGCCACGTCGTGGACGCCGACATCGCTCGGATCGTGGCCCTGGGGGTCGCCTTGGAGCTGGACCGACGCGTCGACGACGTGCGCGGCGCCATGGAGGAAGAAGGCTTCGACGCCGTGTTCCTCGGCGTCGGCGCCCAGGTCGGCCGCAACGCCTACATCCCCGCCGGTGACAGCGCGCACGTGCTCGACGCGGTGAGCCTCCTGCGCTCCATGGAGGACCAGGCCCCTCCGCTCCTCGGCCGGCGCGTCGTCGTGGTCGGCGGCGGCGACACGGCCATGGACGCGGCCCGCACGGCCCGGCGCCTCGGCGCCGAGGACCCCATCGTCGTCTATCGGCGCACGCGGGACCGGATGCCGGCCAATGACATCGAGGTCGAGGAGGCCCTCGAAGAGGGCGTGTCCATGCGGTGGCTGTCCACGGTGGCGCGCGCCGAAGAGGGCAAGCTCGTGATCGAGCGCATGGAGCTCGACGCCGACGGCTTTCCGCAGCCGACGGGCGAGTTCGAGGACCTCCCGGCCGACGCCCTGGTCTTGGCCATGGGCCAGGAATCCGACCTGTCGTTGGTGTCGACGCTCCCCGACGTGACGACGGACGACGGCGTGGTGGACGTGCGCGCCGATCGCATGACGGGTCATCCCGGTGTGTTCGCGGGCGGGGACATGACCGCCGGTGAGCGCACGGTGACCACGGCGGTAGGGCACGGCAAAGCGGCGGCCCGGGCCATCGACCGGTGGCTGCGCGCCGAGCCGCCCGCGGCAGTGGTGCGTCACGGGCCGGCCACGGTGGACCGGCTGAACACCTGGTACTACGCCGATGCCCCGAAGACCCTGCGCCCCCGCCTGGAGCTGTCCCGGCGGACCTCCACGTTCGACGAGGTGGTGGCGGGGCTCGACGAGTCGAACGCGTTGTTCGAGGCCCGGCGGTGCATGTCGTGCGGCAACTGCTTCGAGTGCGACAACTGCTTCGGCGTCTGTCCCGACAACGCCGTGCGCAAGCTCGGGCCCGGACAGCGCTACCAGTTCGACTACGACTACTGCAAAGGATGCGGCCTGTGCGCCGCGGAGTGCCCGTGCGGGGCCATCGACATGGTCCCCGAGCGGATCTGACCGGCCGGAGGCGGCTCTAGGACCCCGACACCTCGGACCGGTCCCGATGGGATTCGACCCGATGCGGCGACAAGGGTGTCCTGACCAATGCTCGCTGGGGGGCCGCGCCCTCGAGCACGATGCGCCACTCGGCCTCGGCGACCGACCGGCGCACGGCGTCGACGGCGTCGGGGTTCACCGACACCGAGGTGATCCCCAGGCGCACCAGATACTCGGCGAATTCGGGGCGGTTCGAGGGTGCCTGGCCGCACAGCGACGACGTGATGCCCGATGCCTGGCAGGCGCCGATGATCCGGCTGATGGTGTCGAGCACCGCCGGGTCGGCCTCGTCGAACAGGTCGGCGCACACCTGGGAGTCGCGGTCCACGCCGAGCACCAATTGGGTGAGGTCGTTGCTGCCGATCGACACCCCTTTGATGCCGAGGGCCGCATACTCGGGGATCCAGTACGCCACCGACGGCACCTCGGCCATCACCCAGACCGGTACCGATCCCGCCAGTGGGCTCGAAGCGATCACCTCCAGGCACGCCTCGAGCTCCCATCGGGTGCGCACGAAGGGGATCATGAGGCACAGATTGGGGGTCTCGGACATGACCACGGCCAAGGCCTCGAGCTCGAGCCGGAACAGGTCGGGCTCGCAGACGTACCGGTAGCAGCCGCGGTACCCGATCATCGGGTTCTCCTCGTGGGGCTCGTAGCGCTCGCCCCCTTCGAGGCTTCGGAACTCGTTGCTGCGAAAGTCGATGCTGCGGTACACCACCGGCCGCGGGGAGAAGGCCCGGGTGATCCGCGCCAGCGACGAGGCCATGGTCTCGACGAACGTCTTCTCCTCGCCCCGCTCGAGCAGGAGCCGTGGGTGCACGCCCCCGAGGGCGTCGGCCACCATGAATTCGGCCCGCAGCAGTCCCACGCCGTCGACCGGCAATGCGGCCACGGCCTCGGCGTGCTCGGCGATGGCCAGGTTGACGTAGAGCCGGGTGGCCAGCACCCCGGGACCGGTCACCGCACCACCCGGCGCGGCTGCGAGCGATCCGGGCCCACCGGACGCCGACGCCGCCTGGGCGGCGACACCGGTACCGGCCGGGGCGGCGATCGGCTGGGCCCCCTCGTAGACCAATCCCTGGGCCCCGTCGACCGTCACCATCTCGCCGTCACGCAGGACGGTGGTGGCGTTCCTGGCCCCCACGACGCAGGGCACACCGAGCTCGCGGCTCACGATGGCCGCATGACAGGTCATGCCGCCGCCGTCGGTCACCAGCGCGGCCGCCCGTCGCATGATCGGCACCCAGTCGGGACTGGTCATGGGGGCCACCAGGATCTCGCCGGGCTGCAGTCGATCGGACTCGTCGGTGCCGTGCAGCACCCGCACCGCACCCGACGCCCGTCCGGCCGACGCCGCCAGGCCGCTCACCAGCACCCGCGGCGCGCCTGTGTCGCCGGCGCCGGCGCCGGGCCTCGGGCGTTCTCCTCCCTCGGCCAAGGTGGTGATCGGCCGCGACTGGACCAGGTAGGTCTTCCCCTCGGCGCGGGCCCACTCGACGTCCTGGGGCCGGCCGTAGTGCTCTTCGACGGCCAGACCGAGCGCGGCGATCTCCAGGACCTCGGGATCGCTCAGGACCCGAGCGGTGGCCTGTTCGGGGCCGATCGGGACCTCGAGGTCCCGACCGTCGGGCCCCCGGACGATCTGGATCGACTTCCGTCCCAGGCGGGCGTGGAGCACCGCCGGCGGGTCCTTGGCCACCAGGTAGGTGTCGGGCTCGACCATGCCGCTCACCACCACTTCGCCCTGGCCGAAGGCCGCCTCGATCACCATGTGGTTGGCGTCCCCGGTCGTCGGGTCGACGGTGAAGAGCACCCCCGATCGCTCCGAGGGCACCATCTCCTGCACGATGACGGCGAGGGTGGGCTCCTCGGTGACCTGTTGGCTGGCGCGGTAGGCGATGACCCGTTGCCCGTAGACCGAGGCCCAGCAGTCGACCACCCGGGCCAGCAACTCGTCGTCGCCCGAGACGTTGGTGAAGGTGGCGTTCATCCCGGCGAACGACGTTCCTTCGGCATCCTCGCTCGTTCCCGACGAGCGCACGGCCACCCGCACGTCGGTGCCCATGCGGTGATAGGCCTCGAGCACGGCGGTGGCCAGATCGGGCGGGACGGGGGTGGCGGCGAGCAGACGCTGCGCCTCGGTCGCGGCCTGCGCCAAGCTGGCGGGATCGTCGACGTGCACGGCGGCGACGAGCTCGCCGAGTTGCCGTCGGGCGCCGCTGCGCTCGATGGCGTCGAGGTAGGCACCGCCGGTGATCACGAAACCCGGGGGGACCGGCAGCCGGGCTGCCGTCAGCTCGCCGAGGTTCGCGCCCTTGCCGCCGACCTCGGACGTGTCCCGCAACCCGACCTCGTCGAACCATTTGATCGACTGCACGACCCACCTCCTGGCGCCATGAGCAGGCCGGATGCCCTGACCTCCAGCATCGGCGAAACGAGGCCAAGGCGACAGAGGACAAGGTCACGGGGCCGCTCGCGCCGACACGGCGCCCGTCGCCGACTCGCTCTCCTCACGGACCGGCCACCCGCAGCACCGCGGCGCCGACGAAGGCGTCATGGGCTAGGTCCGCCAGCGCCCGACCGGCATCGACGAAGGCGTAGGGCTGGGTGGTGGCGCGGATACCGAGGCGGGCGGCCAGCGTCAGGAACTCCTCGCCGTCTCGCCGCGTATTGGCCGTTACCGAGCGCAATTGGCGCTCTTGGAAGAGGTGGGCCTGGTAGTCCAGCGGCGGGATGTCGCTCAGGTGGATCCCGGCGATCACGGCGATGCCACCGCGATCGAGCGCCGCCAGCGCGTGAAGGACGACCTCGCCGGCCGGGGCGAACACGATGGCGGCATCGAGGGCCACGGGCGCCGGCGCGTCCGCGGCGCCGACGGAGGCCACGCCCAGCTCGGTGGCGAGGCGCCGGGCGTCGGCCGACCGGGTGAGGACGTGGACCTCGGCGCCTTGGCGCATGGCCACCTGGGCGGTCAGATGGGCCGAGCCGCCGAATCCGTAGAGGCCGAGCCGGCCTCCGGGACGCAGGTCGGTCCGGCGCAGGGCCCGGTACCCGATGATCCCGGCGCACAGCAGGGGGGCCACCTGCTCGTCGGGGATGTCGCCGTCGAGGCGATAGGCGAAGCACTCGTCGACGACGACGGCATCGCCATAGCCGCCGTCGCGGTCCCACCCGGTGAACGTCGCGTCCGTGCAGAGGTTCTCGTCGCCGCGCCGGCAGAATCGGCACACGCCACAGGTGCGGGCCAACCAGGCGACACCGACGCGATCCCCGATGGCAAAGCGGCTCGTCCCCGGTCCGAGGGCGTCGACGTAGCCGACGACCTCATGGCCAGGGACGACGCCCGGGCGGTGGACGGTGAGGTCACCCTCGGCCATGTGCAGGTCGGTGCGACACACCCCGCAGACGGTGACCGCCACCCGAAGCTCCCCGGGCCCGGGGAGCGGGAGCTCGCGTTCGACGAGGCGCAGGGGGCCGTCGTCGATCGGGGCGGGGGACTCGACCACCCAGGCGCGCATGGGGCTTATGGTCGCACTTCCGGACCGGCAGCGGGGTCGGGGTCGATCGGCCCTGGTCGGGTGCGTGCCGATTTCCTAGCCTGGCGTCATGGAGATCGGTGACGTCGTCGTGATCGATCGCGCCGGGATCGATCAACTGGTGACGTCGCTGCGAGCCCGAGGCCTCCGCACCATCGGCCCGGTGGTACGCGACGGTGCCATCCTCCACGCCGAGGTCTCGGGATCGCCGGACCTGCCGATCGGCTGGCACGACCACCAGGAACCGGGCACCTATCGCCTCCACCACGACGACGATCCGCGGCTCTTCGCGTGGGCGGTCGGCCCCCATTCGCTCAAGGCCGAGGTCTTCCCGGCGCGCTCCGTCGTCTGGCGCACCGACGGGCCCGGCGCGGCGGAACCCTCGTCGACCGGCCAGGACCGGGGCGGGATCGACGGACCACCACGAACCGCGGTCGTCGGCGCCCGACCCTGCGAGGCGGCCGCCCTGGCCGTGCTCGACGCCGTCTTGGGTGCCGGGCCCGTCCCCGACCCCGGCTACCGGACGCGTCGCGCGTCGATGTTCGTCGTGATCGCCGATTGCGGGTCTCCGGCGGGGACGTGCTTCTGCTCGTCGATGGGCACCGGGCCCGAGGCGACGTCGGGCTTCGACCTCGCCCTCACGGAACTGGCCGACGGCGACGGGCACCGCTTCGTCGTCCGCGTCGGGTCCGCGTCGGGAGCCGAGGTCATCGACGAGGTCCCCTGGCGCCCGCCCAGCGCCGACGATCTGGCCGGGCGCGTCGCCGTGATCGACCGGGCCCGGGCCGAGATGGGCCGGGTCCTCGACACCGACGACCTGCCGGGAGTCCTGGCCCGAACCCTGGAACACCCGAGATGGCAGGTGGTCGCCGATCGCTGCCTGGCTTGCGGCAACTGCACCCTCGTCTGCCCGACGTGTTTCTGCTCGACGATCGAGGACACCACGGACCTGCGGGGCTCGGTCGAGCGCAGCCGCCGGTGGGCGTCGTGCTTCGAGGAGCGCCACTCCTACCTCCACGGCGGGGCCGTCCGGGGATCGACGCGGTCGCGCTACCGGCAGTGGATGACCCACAAACTCGGGACCTGGCACGATCAATTCGGCATGTCGGGATGCGTGGGGTGCGGCCGCTGCATCGCCTGGTGCCCGGTGGGCATCGACATCACCGAGGAGGTCGCCGCCATACGGTCGACCGACGCCGTCGCCGAGGGAGGAACCCGTTCGTGACCGATGACATCGCCGCCCTGGTCGCCCACCACCCGTTGCTCGCCGGGCTTCCCGGCCACACCATCGACCATGTCGCCGGATGTGCGCGCAACGTCGCCATCGACACCGGCCAGCTCCTGTTGGCGGAGGGCGAGGCGGCCGACACCTTGTACCTGGTACGCCGCGGCCGGGTGGCGATCGAGATCCACACGCCCGGTCACGGCCCGCTGTGCGTCGAGACCCTGGGGCCCGGCGACGCGCTCGGGTGGTCGTGGCTGTTCCCCCCCTATCGCTGGCGGTTCGACGCCCGTGCCCTCGAACCGGTGGGGGCGCTCTCGGTCGACGGGACCTGCCTGCGGGACAAGGCCGACGCCGACCCGGTGTTCGGCTACGCGCTCATGAAGCGCGTCGCCGCGGTCACGATCGAACGGCTCCAGGCCACCCGCCTCCGCTTGCTCGACCTCTATGGGCAACGTGACGACGACTGAGGTGGCGCTCGCCGCCCGTCACCCGATGGCCCCGGCGCCCTATCGCGTCGTGACACGGCGCCGCCAGACCGACGACGTCGTCACCCTCGGGCTCGAGCCGATCGACGGCGACGCCCCCGGGTTCGAGGCCGGGCAGTTCAACATGTTGACGGCCTTCGGGGTCGGCGAGGTCGCCATCTCGATGAGCAGCGCACCGCGCCCGGGCGCAACCATCGAGCACACCGTGCGCGACGTGGGGGCGGTCACGCACGCGCTGTGCACCACGCCGGCCGAGGGCATCGTGGGCGTGCGCGGGCCGTTCGGCACCGGCTGGGGCCTCTACGAGCTCGACGATGCCGACGTCGTGGTGGTCGCCGGCGGGATCGGCCTCGCCCCACTGCGCGGCGCCGTCGACGAGCTCGCCGGCCGACTCGGTGCCGAGCAGACGTCGGGGCGGGTGGCACTGGTCATCGGCGCCCGCACCCCCGACCAGATCGTCTTCGCCGACGACCTGGCCCGCTGGCGCGACCTCGGGGTCCACGTCGAGGCCACCGTCGACATGGCCGGCCCGGGCTGGGACGACAATGTCGGCGTGGTGACGGCCCTGCTGCCCGGGGTGCCCTTCGACCCGGCCCGGGCCGTGGCCATGGTGTGCGGCCCCGAGGTCATGATGCGCTTCACCATCCGCGCCCTGGTCGACCGGGGCATGCCCCTGGAGCGAATCCGCGTCTCGCTCGAGCGCAACATGCAGTGCGGGTTGGGATGGTGTGGGCATTGCCAATTGGGACCGCTCCTGTTGTGTCGGGACGGGCCGGTGCGGTCGTGCTCGCCCGAATTGTCGCGACTGTTGACGGAGCGGGAGCGATGACCGGGCCCGTCGCCTCGGTGCCCCACCGGCGCCCGACGCTCGCCGTGTGGAAGTTCGCCTCGTGCGACGGGTGCCAGCTGAGCCTGCTCGACTGCGAGGACGAGCTGCTCGAGTTGGCCGGAGCACTGGACATCGCCCACTTCACCGAGATGTCCCGGGCGTCGGTCGACGGGCCCTACGACCTCTCGCTGGTCGAAGGCTCGATCACCACCCCGGGCGACGCCGAGCGCATCCTCGCCGTCCGCCAGGCCTCGCGTCGTCTGGTGACCATCGGCGCCTGCGCCACGGCGGGGGGGATCCAGGGGCTCCGAGATTTCGCCGCCGCCGGCCAGTACGTGGCCGCCGTCTACGCCCATCCCGAGTACATCTCCAGCCTCGACACCTCGACGCCCATCGCCGCGCACGTGCCCGTCGACTACGAACTGCACGGCTGTCCCATCGACCGCCACCAGCTCCTCGAGGTGATCACCGCGTTCTTGGCCGGGCGCCGACCGGTGGTCCCCGGCCACAGCGTGTGCCAGGAATGCAAGGCCCGGGGAACGGTGTGCCTGCTCGTCGGGCGGGGCATCGCCTGCCTCGGGCCGGTGACCCGCGCCGGGTGCGGGGCCCTGTGCCCGGCGGTCGACCGCGGCTGCTTCGGGTGCTTCGGGCCCGCCGAGACGGCCAACACCTCGTCGATCGCCGCCCGCCTCGAGTCGCTGGGCGTTGCTCGGGTCGACGTGTCCCGCCTGTTTCGGACATTCAACGCGGGTGCGCCCGCCTTCCGCCGCGAGAGCCTCGACCATGACGCACGGTAGGGCCGAGACCGGGCGACGCGTCGTCGCCGTCGAGGGACTGGCGCGCGTCGAAGGTGAGGGCTCCCTGCGCGTCGAGGTGCGCGATGGCACCGTCGCCGACATCGCGCTCGAGATCTTCGAGCCCCCGCGCTTCTTCGAGGCCCTGCTCGTCGGCCGGCGTCTCGACGAAGCGCCCGACATCACGGCTCGCATCTGCGGGATCTGCCCCGTCGCCTATCAGATGAGCGCGTGCGCGGCCATGGAACAGGCTCGCGGGGTGATCGTCGACCCCGGTGTGCGCGCCCTGCGGCGCCTGCTGTATTGCGGTGAGTGGATCCAGAGCCATTCGCTGCACGTCTACCTGTTGCACGCGCCCGATTTCCTCGGATGCGACGACGCCCTCGGCCTCGCCGAGATCGACGCCGGGGCGGTGGCCCGTGGCTTGCGCATCAAGCGCACCGGCAACCAGCTCATGGCGACGATCGGCGGGAGGTCGGTCCACCCGGTCAACGTCCGGGTGGGGGGCTTCTACCGCGCGCCCGCCGTGGCCGACGTCCGTGCCCTGGCCGAGCCCCTGCGCCGGGCGCGAGACGACGCGCTGGCCACGGTGGAGTGGGTGGCCGCCTTCGATTTCCCCGACGTCGAGGCCGAGTACCGCTTCGTCGCCCTGCACGATCCGGACGGGTACGCCATCGAGTCCGGCGTGGTGACGTCGTCGGAGGGGCTACGCGTCGACGCCGCGGGGTTCGCCGACATCGTCGTGGAGGAGCACACCGCCCGGTCCACCGCCTTGCTCGCGCGCATCGATGGTCGCCACTCCTATCTCACCGGTCCGTTGGCCCGGTACGCGCTCAACGGGGCCCAGCTGCCCGACGTGGCGCGTCAGGCGGCGGCGGCGGCCGGTCTCGGGCCCGTGTGCCGCAACCCGTTCCGCAGCATCGTCGTGCGGGCCGTCGAGCTGGTCTTCGCCTGTGACGAGGCACTCCGCCTCGTCGAGGCCTACGACGAACCAGACCCTCCGGCGGTGGCGGTCGCACCGGGCCCGGGGACCGGGGCCGGTGCGACCGAGGCCCCGCGGGGACTGCTCCTGCACCGCTACGAGCTCGACCCCGACGGGGCCATCGCCTCGGCGCGCATCATGGCGCCGACCTCACAGAACCATCTGGTGATCGAGGAGGACCTGCGACGGGTGGCCCAGGACGGGCTGGCCCTGTCGGACGACGAGCTGACCCGACGCTGCGAACAGGCCGTGCGGAACCACGACCCGTGCATCTCGTGCGCCGCCCACTTCCTCGACGTGGACGTGGTCCGACGATGAACGGGCGGACCCTCGTGGTCGGCATGGGCAACGACTACCGGTGCGACGACGCCGTGGGGCCGGTCGTGGCCCGGCGCGTGGCATCGCGCCTCGGCAACATCGACCGTCACGACATCGACGTGCTCGGCGGCGTCGCCGACCCGCTCGACCTGCTCGGGCGGTGGGAGGGCGCCGCCTTGGTCGTCGTGGTCGACGCCATCCGCTCGGACGCGCCGGCGGGCACGGTGTCGGTCGTCGAGCTGTCGGACCTGGCGCCGACACCCGGGGGGACGAGCACGCATGGCATCGGCGTCGTCACCGCCTTGCGCCTGGCCCGATCCCTCGGACAAGCGCCCGAGCGCGTCGTGTTGGTGGCGATCGCCGGCGCCGACTTCGGCCGAGGCGACGGCCTCGGACCGGCCGTCGCCGACGCCGTGCCCGGAGCCGTCGAGCACGTCGTCGCTCTCGTCACCGCCGCCAGGGTGACGGACCTCGACCACGGCTGGACGGAGTCGTCGCCGGCGCGGTGAATCAGCAGATCCGGGGCAGCTGTTCGCCGAGGGGGCGGTCCACCACGCGAGTGGCGCCGAGGCCGGTTCGGGCCACCACCAGACGTGGGTGTTCCTCGGTGACGCGTCCGATCACGGTGGCAGCGCGTCCCTCGTCGGTCGCGCCCATGGCGGCGAGGACGTCATCGACCGATCCGTGCGGCACGATCGCCACCAGCTTGCCCTCGTTCGCCAAGTCCATGGCGTCCAGGCCGAGGAATCCGCAGGCGGCGCGGACTTCGTCGGGCACCGGTATCGACCGTTCCTCGAGCTCGATACCCACGCCCGCCGTGTCGGCGATCTCGCACAACGACGCGGCGAGACCGCCGCGCGTCGGATCGCGAAGGACATGGAGATCCGGGCAGGCGGCGAGCATGGTGGCGACCAGGCCGTGGAGCGCCACCGTGTCGGAGCACAGGTCCGTGCCGAATTCGAGGCCCTCGCGGACGCTGAGCACGGCGATGCCGTGGAGCCCGATCGGCCCGCTCACGATCACCGCGTCGCCGGGCCGGGCGCGATCGGGCTGGATGTCGACGCCTTCGGGCACGAGCCCGATGCCGGCGGTGTTGACGTAGAGGCCGTCGCCGTGACCCTGCTCGACCACCTTCGTGTCGCCGGTTACCAGCTGCGCCCCGGCACGCCGGGCGGCACGCCCCATCGACGTGGCCACGCGACCGAGCACCTCCATCTCGAGGCCCTCCTCGAGCACGAACCCGGTGGACAGCGCCACGGGGCGGGCCCCGCGCATAGCCAGGTCGTTGACCGTGCCGTTCACCGCCAGCTCGCCGATGTCCCCACCGGGAAAGAAGAGCGGGCGCACCACGTACGTGTCGGTGGAGAAGGCGATCCTCGTGTCGTGGCCGAGATCGAGGACGTGTGCGTCGGTGGGCGTCGCCCAACGGGCCGCGTCGCCGAAGGCGGGCAGGAAGAGATGTTCGATCAGCTCCGAGGAGAGCAGGCCGCCGCCGCCGTGGCCGAGAACGATGCGATCGTGATCGCGAAGTGGCACCGGGCACGACCAGCCGGCTCCACCGCCGGCACCGTCCTCCCGGCCGAGGTCATCCACGACGGGCAGTGACCGGCTCACCGGGGCGTCGGTACCGGTAATAGGCGGCACACGCACCCTCGTTGGACACCATCGGGGCCCCCAGAGGAGACCTCGGCGTGCAGTCGTTTCCGAAACACTCGCAGGCGTCGGGCTTGATGAGTCCCTGGAGCACCTCGCCGGCGCGGCAGCGCTCGGGCTCACACACCGCCAACTCGACCACGTCGAAGCGGCGTTCGGCATCGAAGTCGCCGTAGTCGGGCGCGAGGCGCCACCCGCTGTTGGGGATCGTCCCGATCCCCCGCCATTGGCGGTCGCACACCTCGAACACCTCGGCAAGCATGACCTGGGCCGGTCGGTTCCCCTCCGGGCGCACCGCACGCGGATAGGCGTTCTCGACCTCGCCGAGGCCGCCCTCGAGCTGGAGCACGCAACGCCGGATGCCGTCGAGCACGTCGAGCGGCTCGAAACCGGTGACCACGATCGGCACCCGAAACCGCTCGGCGAGCGGCTCGTATTGCCACGTGCCCATGACGGTGCACACGTGCCCGGCGGCCAGGAACCCGTCGACGCGCGACGAGGGCGCGGTCATGATGGCCTCGAGCGCCGGCGGCACGAGCACGTGGCTGACCAGCATGGAGAAGTTGGCGATCCCCCGTTGGCGGGCCTGGTGCACGGCCATGGCGTTCGCCGGCGCAGTGGTCTCGAACCCCACGCCGAAGAACACGACCTCCTTGTCCGGATTGTCCACGGCGACGTCGAGGGCGTCGAGCGGCGAGTACACGACCCGGACGTCGCCGCCCCGGGCCTTGACGGAGAACAGGTCTTGACCGCTACCGGGGACGCGCAACATGTCGCCGAAGGAGCAGAAGACGACGCCGGGTCGGGCGGCGATGGCCAGCGCACGGTCGACCATCTCCAGGGGCGTCACGCACACCGGACAGCCGGGCCCGTGGATGAGCTCGACCTGCTCCGAGAGGAGCTGGTCGATCCCGTGGCGGATGATCGAGTGCGTCTGACCGCCGCACACCTCCATGACGGCCCACGGTCTGGTGACGACCGCGTCGATCTGCTCGAGCAGCGTTCGGGCCAACGCCGGGTCCTGGAACTCGTCGAGGTACTTCACGGTTCCGCCTCCGCCATCTCGGCGAACAGCTTCAGGGTTTCGATGGCCGACGCCTCGTCGAGTTTCGTGATCGCGAACCCGGCGTGGACGATGGTGTAGTCGCCGACCTCCACCTCCGGGACATAGGCGAGGCAGACCGTCTTGACGGCCCCGCCGAAATCGACCGTGGCCATGGGCGTCCCCCGCTCCGTCGTGATCTCGAGCACCTTTCCCGGGACGCCGAGGCACATGGCTATCTCCCCTGGTAGCCGGCGATCACGGCCTGGCCGAGTGACAACCCACCGTCGTTCGGCGGGACGAGGCGATGCGTGAGCACCTCGAGGCCGTCGCGCTCGAGCCCGTCTGTGGTCAGCCGGGTCAGGAGGGCATTCTGGAACACGCCACCGGTCAGTACCACCGGCATGGAGCCGCGACCGCTCCGGAGCAGGTCGGCGACTTGGCGCACGGCCCGGGCCACCGACCCGTGGAAGCCGAGCGCCAGATCGGCAGGCTCGACACCGGCCAAGAGGTCGTCGACGAGCCCGCGCACGACCGGTGCCGCGTCGATGACGGCGTCGTCACCCACCGCGAACGACCAACGCGGCGCCCAGGGATCGATGGTGCCGTGCTCGGCCAGCGCCTCGAGCTCGACCGCGGCCTGCGCCTCGTAGGAGATCCGGTGCCGCACCCCGAGGAGTGAGGCGACGGCATCGAAGAGTCGCCCCATGCTCGTGGTGGGCACGCACCCGACATTGCGCTGCACCTGGCGTCGCACGACGTCGAGCTCCACGTCGTCGCACGCTGCCGCGGCGGGCAGCGCCCTGTCGAACCCGACGCTGAGGGCGGTGAGATAGGCCACCGCGGTGCGGCACGGATTGCGTACAGCCGCATCGCCGCCGGGCAGCGGCAGTGGTCGGAGGTGGCCGGCGCGCTCGAACCCGGCATAATCGGCCACCAGCACCTCGCCACCCTGGATCTGGGGCCGGCCGTCGTCGCCGACACCGTACCCGGTGCCGTCGAAGGCGAAGCCCACCACGGGTGACGACCCGTCGAGTCCGTGCTCGGCCATCACGGCGGCGACATGAGCATGGTGGTGCTGGACCTCCACCACCGACGACGACGGCGCCCGTCGGACCACCCACCGACGAGTGCCGTAGCCGGGGTGCCTGTCCACCGCCCATCGCACCGGCTCGATCGCGTACATCTGGAGGAAGTCGTCGACGCTGCGCCCGAACGCGTCGAGCGTCTCCAGGTTTCCCATGTCGCCGATGTGCTGGCTGATCCAGGCGTGACGACCCGAGGCGATGCAGAAGGTGTTCTTCAGCTCTCCGCCGACGGCCAGCGTCGGCACCACTTCGACAGCCAGGGACACCGGCATCGGGGCGTACCCACGCGAGCGGCGCACCGGCTGGAGCTGACCGTCCATGACGCGGATCACCGAATCGTCGCAGGGTGCGTGGATGGGCCGGTCATGGGTGAGGAACGCGTCGGCCAATGCGCCCAGTCGGCGCTGCGCATCGGCGTCGTCGATGCAGATGGGCTCGTCGGAGAGGTTCCCCGAGGTGAGGACGAGCACGCGCCGGGGGACGGCAATCGCGCCGGGAACCGGCAGGAACAGCAGGTGGTGCAGGGGCGTGTACGGGAGCATGACGCCGATCAGGGGGTTCCCCGGAGCGACAAGGCTCGACACCGGCGCATCGCCACGGCGGCGCACGAGCACGATCGGCCGTTGCGGGGATCGCAGGGCAGCCTCCTCGTCGTCATCGATCACCGCCAACTCGCGGGCGACGGCCACATCGGCCACCATCACGGCGAAGGGCTTGTCCACCCGCCCTTTCCGCACGCGCAGCCGCTCGAGCGCCGTGTCCGACGCCCCGTCACATCCGAGGTGGTAGCCCCCGATGCCCTTCACGGCGACGACCTCGCCGTCGGCCAGGCTCTGCTGCGCGGCGGCGAGCACGCGGTCCGTCCCGAACACGACCAGTCCGCCGCGCTCGAAGGCGATGCGCGGACCACACGCCGGACAGGCGACGGGCTGGGCGTGATATCGGCGATCGTCGGTGTCCTCGTACTCGGCGCGGCACGCCGGGCACATCGGGAACCCGTCCATGGTCGTGGACGGCCGATCGTAGGGAAGGTCGCGGATGATCGTGAAGCGCGGACCGCAGTTGGTGCAATTGGTGAACGGGTAGCGATAGCGACGGTCGTCACCATCGAGCACCTCGTCCATGCAGTCCTGGCAAGCGGCCACATCCGGAGGCACGAGGGTTCGGACCCCGGCGGCCGACGTGGATGCAACGATGCGGAATCCGGGCTCGTGCACCGAGACCACGGCGATGGTACGGACGCTCTCGACACGAGCCAGTACCGGTGCCTCCGAGACCATCCGGGCCGCGAACTGGTCGAGCACGCACTGCGGCCCCTCGACCTCGATGAACACGCACGCGGCGTCGTTGCCCACGAATCCGGCGAGGCCGAGTTCCGTCGCCAGTCGGTGGACGAAGGGACGGAACCCCACCCCTTGGACCAGACCGGTGACGATCAGTCGCCGGCGGACAGAGGCACGCAGGGCAGTGACCACGACTCCACCCTAGGACACGGTCGTCGTCCGCCATCGTGGCGGACGGTGGTCGCAGACGATGTCGCCCCTCAGGGGTCCGGGGCGCGCCAGGCCGGGCGTCGCCTACAGGTCGAGGGTGGCGCTCTGGGGATCGACGCCCGCCCGGCGCAGCACCTTCGCCTTGGTCCGGAGCAGCACCTGGCGCGGGGCCACGCAGATGCGCTCGACGGTGCGCGCCGCTGCGCCCATCAACTCGTCGGGCTCGACGACCTCACCGACGAGATGCACGGCGAGAGCCTCCTCGGCCGTCATCTCCCGCCCCCCGATGGCGAGCTCGCGGGCCACCGCGCCCCCCACCAGATCGTGGAGCGGCCCGTAGACCACATCACCGAAGGACCGCTCCGGATGGGCGAAGCGCGCCGTCGTCGAGGCCACCCGGAGGTCGCACATCACCGCGAGATCGAACCCACCGGCGATGGCCGGGCCGTTCACGGCGGCGACGAGGGGGAGCGGGAAGCACAGCACCGTTCGATGGAACCGGTCGCTCGACGCCCACAGCTGGCGCGTGAAGTCGTCGTCGTTGGCCGCCCGGTCGAATTCCTTCAGGTCGAATCCGGCGGAGAACACCGGACCGGCCCCGGTGATGACGACGGCTTTGACCGACACGTCGCCGGCCAGCTCGTCGAGGCAATCGCTCACTGCGTCGCGTAACGCCACGGACAACGCGTTGCGGCGCTCGGGGCGGTTGAGGGTCACCACGGCGTGGTCCGTGTGGCGCCGCACCGACAATTCGCCGGTCAAGGACGGCGACCCGACATGTCGAGCACACGCTCTTGGAGGGGAGCGACGTCGGGCACCGAGCCGCTGGGGCCGTCACCGAAGAACCCGGTCTGCCCGATCATCGGTGCCAATGGGGCCATCGCCTCCCACATGGCCTCGACCACTTCGGGACGCAGGGTTTCGTCGGTGCCGATGGCCCGGGCCAGATCCCAGGCGTGTATCCCCATGTCGCTGATGCGAAAGCCGAGCAGTTGGGATCCGGGCATGTCGCCGACCGGATGGTGACAGGTTCGCTCCAGGGCGCCCGGCTCGGCGAAGGCCTCCTGCTGGCGATCGGCCGTGTCGTCGAAGGCGGCGACGAGGTCCTCAGGGAGGGGCCGGCCCATCGCCGCCAACGTATCGTCGCGACTCGTCCCGGCGAGGAGGAGCGCGGCCATGATCTGGCCGCGCACGAGATGGCCGACCAAGTCGCGCACGCTCCAGTCGCGGCACGGCGTGGGTAGCTCCCACTGGTCCGGCCCGATGGCGACGAGCCGGTCGGCGAAATCGCCACGGGCGGCGGCGAGGACGTCAAGGGGTTCCACGGGGCCAGAGCGTAGGGGCCGCCGGCCGGCGATGCGAGGTCGGGCAAGGTGGTCGTGTCGAACAGTCGATCGACACCCCGGCGAGTGAAGACTCGGCGCCCTATCGTCGGCCCATGCGTGATCTCGCGACGCTCCCCGACGACATCCGGCCCCATTTCGAGCGGAGCGCGCTGGTAACCATCGACGTCCAGCGCGACGTCCTCGATGGCGGGGCACTGGAGATCGCCGGGACCTCCGAGGCGCTCGGGGCGATGGTCCAGCTCGCCCGGGCCTTCCGATCGGCGGGTCGGCCCGTCGTCCACGTGGTTCGCCTCTACCTGGCCGACGGCAGCAACGCCGACGTGGCGCGGCGGCGGCTGGTGGCGTCGAGCGGCCCCGTGCTGCGCCCGGGCACGGCCGGGAGCCAACTTGCACCCGCGCTGATGCCCGAGGGGGAAGTGGGTCTCGACGACGCCGTGCTACTCGGGGGTGGTCTGCAGACGATCGGCGAAGGCGAGGTCGTGTTGTACAAACCGCGGTGGGGTGCCTTCTACGCCACCGGGCTGGAGGCACACCTGCGCAGCGTGGACGTCGACACGCTCGTCGTGTGCGGGGCCAACTTCCCGAACTGTCCGCGCACGACCGTCTACGAGGCCAGCGAGCGCGACTTCCGTGTCGTGGTGGCCGCGGACGCCGTGTCGGGGTTCTACGAGCGGGGCGTCGCCGAGCTCCGCGGCATCGGGGTGGTCGTCGCCCCGACGGCGGAGGTCGTGGCCGGCCTCGGGGCACTCGGACTCGGCTGATCGGCCCGGGTCGGCCCGCCCGGGTTCGGCCCGCCGGAGTCGGCCCGCCGGGGTCGGCCCGCCGGGCGAAAAAAAGGCCTCCGGATGTGGCGTGCCGGCCGGTCGCGCTGGGTACGATATGCGCACCAGAGAAAGGAGGTGGTCCAACTTGAGTGATCAACGTTTTGGGACACTGGAGGTGGCTGGCCGCTAAGCGGCTCGCTGGACCACCTGGCGAATACACACCAGGCACCCGCTGAGGTCCTAGTCGGGGATTCGTCCCACCCGACGTCGTCCGGGGCAATCAGTGCCTTTCCAGCTCTATCTCGCCGAGGGGCGCCCGATGGGCGCCCCTCGGCGCGTCCGGCGCCTTGGCCAAGGACCCAACCGGCGATGTCGCCACCTGGGGATCCGGTGCACCCTGAAGTCGGGGGCGCATCGTGCCGATTCTTCAGGCGGCCGCTGGCCCGGCCGGCCGGCCGGCCGGCCGGGCACCACCAGCGAGATGCCCTGCTCGCCCGGCAAGGACGCGGCACCGCTTCGGCGGTCAAGCGAGATCGGCGGGTCTCATGAAGCGTGAGACGACACGACGACGGTGCCATCGGGTCGGGTGTGACCAACCGGTAACCTGGTATGGCGATGGAGACGAGGAGCGGTGACTCGGTGCGCCGGGTGCCCGACCCGCGATGAACGGAGCTTTCGTGGCGGTTTTCGCGCTCTTCGTGGTGATAATGATCGTCCTCGTGAGCTTGATCATCCGTTCCGCCATCCGCCGGGACAGGGCCGTGAACCGCGATCGGGCCGAGGCGCGGCGGGCATCGGCCGACGACGGGCAGGACAGCGACCGTCCGGGTCCCCTGGAGGCCTGAAGAAGCGCTCATGGCCCAAGACCACGAACACGTCACCGACGAACTCGACGACCCCGAGGGGGCCGAAGTGACGCCGGGCCGACTCCCCGGGGGCGTCTTCATGGGCCCCGGAGCGACGAAGCGCTGGATGCTGCGCCACCGCCGCACGGGGCGTATGAGCCGCAACGTGCGCACGGCCTTCGTGTTCGCCGGGGGTGGGGCGCGCGGCGCGGCCCAGATCGGCATGCTCCAGGCCCTCCTGAACCGGGGTATCCAGGCCGATGCCGTCTACGGGGCGTCGGTGGGCGCCGTCAACGCCGCCGGGTACGCCGGCGACCCGACATTGGCCGGCATCGAGGACCTGGCGTCGATCTGGCGTCGCATTACCCGCGACGACGTGTTCCCCCAGGGCCGTTTCTCGCCGCCGTGGCGCTTCCTCCAACGTCGCGAGGCGGTGCACTCCAACTCCGGCCTGCGCGCCGTCATCGAGAACGGCGTGCGCTTCGAGCGGATCGAGCACGCGACCGTCCATCTGGAGGTCAACGCCACGTCGCTCACCGACGGGCGCATCCGGTGGTTCAGCGAAGGCGCCGCTGTTGACGCGGTGCTCGCATCGACGGCACTGCCCGCGCTCCTCCCGCCGGTTTCCATCGGCGGCGAGAGCTTCATCGACGGTGGCGTCGTCGACAACGTGCCCATAGGCCGGGCCCTGGGGCAGGGCGCACAGCGGATCTTCGTGCTCTTGTGCGGGCCCATGCACTACACGCCCAACCCGCACCAGCGACCCGTTGAAGCCATGCTCACCGCCTTCTTCATCGCCATCCATGCCCGTTTCGCCCTGGAGCTCACCGACCTGCCCCAGGGGGTCGAGGTCGTCGTCTTCACCGTCGACACCGACCCGGTCTCGCGCTACGACGACTTCTCGGCCACCGAGGCGCTCATGAGCGCCGGGCGCGAGAACGCGGAGGCGGTATTGCGGTTCTGGGAGTCCGGTGGCATCGGGGACCGCCACGAGCCCCGCACCATCGCGCCCGAGACGCGAGGGGAGCCTGCCGCCCCCGTCGCCGAAGAGGTCGGCTGAGCCTCGACGACCGCGTCCCGTGCTCGGCGCCGAGGCCCGGCGCGCGAACTCGGCGCGGCGTTCCAGCGCGGCGGCTCAGCGGGGGGGGAGGTCGTCGGGCGGTGGCGCCACGTGCCAGCCGGCCGACGACACCTTGCGGGGCTCGTAGAAGACGCATCCTTCGGGACAGGCGAAGGGGATCGGCTCGTTGGCATCGACCCGGCAGCGCTCGAGCTTCTCGCCACGCGCGGTCGTCTGCATGACGTAGTGCCGACAATTCGAATTCACGACCACGCACCATTGTGACCCATGCGCGCCCCTCGGCCCGGGCAGCCTCGGTGAAGGGGCCTTTCGGGTCGGTGCGGCGGTCGGTGGGGTAGCGTCGGGTCCGTGGACCGACCCGTCTCCACCCGGCAGCTGCTCCGGTGGAGCGAGGCGCTGGCCGGCATCGCCCGCACCGGCCTCGGCTTCACGGAGAGCCTCTACGAACGAGAGCGCTTCGAGGAGGTGCTGCGCGTCGCCGCCGATATCGCCGTGGCGGCCGACCGGGGATCGACGGGTGTCGAGGACGCCGAGGAGTTGGTCGAGGAGTGGCTCAAGGCCGTCGGCCAGGGCGTGCCCGGCTACGTCACCCCCAAGGTCGCGGTCGGGGCCGCCGTCGGCAACGACGAGGGACAGCTCCTCTTGGTCCAGCGGGCCGACTCGGGCGTGTGGCTGTACCCGACGGGATGGGCGGACGTGGGCTACTCCGCCGCCGAGGTGGTGGTGAAGGAAGTGCTCGAGGAGACCGGGATCGAGGCCGAGCCCGTCCGCCTCATCGCCGTGCTCGATGGCCTGCGGCTGGGGTTCACCCGGGTCCCGCTGTACTCGCTCGTCTTCCATTGCCGTGCCGTCGGTGGGGAGCTGCGAGCCCACCCGCTCGAGTGTGCCGACGTCGGCTGGTTCTCCCCCGACGCGCTCCCACAGCCGCTGGCCGGGGCGGAGCGGTGGGGGCCCCACGTGTTCGCGGCCCTGCGTGGCGAGCATCCGGACGTGCTCTTCGACCGCCCGCGCCAACCGATGTGGCGCGGCGAGCTGCACACCGAGGCCTGACTCAGTCTGGGATGTCGTTGTCCTCGGGCTCGTCCACGCCGCGCCCGTCGACGTCGAAACGAAACCCGACACCACGCACGGTGACCAGGTACCGAGGGCGGGCCGGATCCTCCTCGAGCTTGACCCGCAAGCGGCGCACATGGGTGTCGAGTGTCCGGGTGTCGGCCAGATCGCGCCCCGACCACAGCCGGTCGATGAGCTCTTCGCGGGTGCGCACCTGATTGGCCGGCGAGAGCAGCAGCGCCAACAGGTCGAACTCGCGCCGCGACAGGTGGACACGGTGGCCATCGGAGATGACGTCGCGTCGTCCGACGTCCATGCGCACCGGGCCGGCCACGATCACCTCCGGCCGATCACGGTGTGGCTCGGCCGCCGGGAGGCCGACGAAGGTCGGCGCCACCCGGCGCAAGACGGCCTGGATCCTCGCCGTGAGCTCGCGAAGGCGATAGGGCTTGGTCACGTAGTCGGCCGCCCCGATCTCGAGGCCGAGCACGACGTCGACCTCGGAGTCGAGCGCGCTGACCATGATGACGGGAACCGTGGCGATCTCGCGCATGCGCCGGTACACCTCGGGTCCGTTCATGCCCGGCAGGAGCACATCGAGCAGGACGATGTCGGGTGGCCTGGCGCTGAACTTGCGCAGGCCCTCGATCCCGTCCTCGGCCAGCTCGACCGCGTACCCCTCGTTGGTCAGCCCCGACATGAGGGCGTCGCGGTACGAGACCTCGTCCTCCACCACGAGAACCCGGATCGGGCCGTCGGACGACACCACGGCGCTCTCGCTCACGTTCTCCCTTTTCCGGCGTTCTGGCGCTCCGGCGCATGCCGCTGGGTCCGGGCGACGATGAGGCGGGCCGCCACGATCATCACCAGGACCATGACGACGAGGAGGAGGGCGGCGGCGTAGGCCAGTTGCTGGGCCGACGCCTGCGGCTGGTTGTAGAAGGTGTACACCGGGTAGGTCAGGTATGCCACCGGCGAGTGCGTGAGGTGCAGCGTGGGGAGGTCGTTGCTCCATTCCGCCGTATACAGCAGCGGCGCGGTCTCGCCCAGGGCGATGGCCAGGGCCACGATCATGCCGGTGGCGATGCCGGGGAGTGCGGGCCGGAGCACCAGCTTTCGCAGGGAGTAGCCCGAGCGCATGCCCAGGGCCTCGGCCCCCTCGCGGTAGGCGGTCGGCACGTTCCTGATGGCCACCTCGGTCGTCTTGGTGATGTAGGGGACGACCAGGATCGACAACACGACCACCGCCGCTCCGAGGGAGAAACCCCAGCCGAGCCCGACGACGAGGGCCAGATAGCCCACGTAGCCGAGGATGATCGAGGGCACACCGGACAGGACCTCCGACGCGCCGCGCAGGAAGCCACCCCTGTCGGCGCGCGTGTACTCGGCGAGATGGATCCCGCCGAGGATGCCGATCGCCCCACCGATCACGGCCACGCCGACGACGATGACCAACGTGCCGACGATGGCGTTGAGCAGGCCGCCGCTCGTGCCTTGCGTGGTGGTGGTCAGCACGCTCCACTGCCAGTGCGACGCGGCGCGCCCGACGACCCCGACCACGATCCAGACCACGGGGATGACGACCAGCGCCAATGCCAGCCCGCACCCGCCCCACAAGGCGCCGTTCCACAGCCGACGACGCCGAAGGTGCAGGCCGGCCTCGGTGACGGGCGGACGCGATTCACGGGGGGTCGGCGCGCTGACCGAGACGACGGTCATCACACCCCCCGACCGACGGGCAGCACCGTCCCCGACACCCGTCGGACCAGGACGCGGGCACCGATATTGGCGATGAGCGTGATGGCCAGGAGCACCAGACCCAGCTCGGCCAACGTCTTCACCGCGAACCCGCTGGCATCGCCCCCCGCGCTGTCGAGCTGGGTGACGATGGCGGCGGCGATGGTGTTCATGGACTGGAAGACGGTGTGGGCCGTCGTGCCGAGCACGGCGCCGGAGACCATCGCCACGGCCATGGTCTCGCCGAGGGCGCGGCCCAGTCCCAGTACCGACGCGCCGATGACGCCCGAGCGCACCCAACGGAAGGTGACCGCCCGCATGGCCTCGGTGTCGGTCATGCCGAGGGCCACCGCCCCCTCCACCGTGGGGCGCGGCACCTGGCGCAGGAGGTCGCGGGTCGTGGCCG
>Ga0181536_10000105_pt1 | contig 90207 bp, 87 predicted proteins | sample PEATcosm2014_Bin_41_FD_121105 | JGI IMG/M metagenome (GOLD analysis project Ga0181536, IMG submission 121105) | Peatland microbial communities from MTU Mesocosm Facility, Houghton, MI, USA - PEATcosm2014_Bin17_60_metaG | ecosystem: Environmental > Terrestrial > Soil > Wetlands > Peat | place... | reverse complement strand
TCGTGCACGACGTGCCGCTGGGCCCGGTGCACGTCAGCGGCGTGCTCGCCGTAGTCCCGCTCGCGCTCGGGCTGCCGGCGCTCGCAGTCGCGCCGGTGCTCGACCCGCCACCGCCCGAGCCGCTACTCGAGGAGGCTGTGAACGTCGCCGTCACGTCCTGGTCGGAGCTCAGCGTCACGGCGCACGTGCCAGTGCCGGTGCAGCCGCCGCCCGACCAGCCGGTGAACGCGGAACCGGTCGCGGGCGTCGCGGTGAGCGTTACGGTCGTTCCGCTCGCGTAGCTACCCGAGCAGCTGCCGGGGCAGCTGATCCCCGAGCCCGTCACGCTGCCTGACCCCGAGCCCGCCAGTGAAACAGACAGCGACGAGCTCGACGAGCCGGACAAGCCGAACGCGTACGCCGCGCCCTGATATCCGTTGCCGCCGACCGTCGCGTTGTCGGCGCCAGCGACCACGGTCGACCCGTCCGCGGACACCCCCACCGAGGCGCCGAGCTGGTCGTTCGCCGCGCCGTCCGAGGCGGTCAGCTTCGCCGTCTGGGTGCCCGAGGACCACCCGCCCGAGGGCTTGACGAATACGTACACCGCCCCCTGCTCGATGTTGCCGCCGACAGTCGCGTCAAGGGCGCCGGCGACCACGGTCGAGCCGTCCGAGGACACCCCCACCGAGAAGCCGAGCTGGTCGCCCCCGACGCCGTCCGAGGCGGTCAGCTTCGCCGTCTCGGTTTCCGAGGACCACCCGCCCGAGGGCTTGACGAACACGTACACCGCCCCGTGATAGACGGTGCTGCCATCCGCCGCAACGTTGTCGCCGGCGACCACGGTCGAACCGTCTGCGGACACCCCCACCGAGGAGCCGAGGTCGTTGCCGCCGGCCCAGTCTGATTCGGTCAACTCCGCCGTCGAGGCGCCCGAGGACCATCCGCCGGCGGGCTTGACGAACACGAAGACGGCCGGCCAGCCGGGGGCGCCGGCGACCACGGTCGAGGCGTCCGCGGACACCGCCACCGAGGTGCCGAGGTAGTAGCGCACACCACCGGGTGGGGCCGTCAGCTTCGCCGTCTGGGTGCCCGAGGACCACCCGCCCGAGGGCTTGACGAACACGTACGCCGCACCCAGTTGGAAGCCGCCACCCGCCGCGTAGGGGGCGCCGGCGACCACGGTCGAGCCGTCCGCGGACACCCCCACCGAGGCGCCGAGGTCGTCGCCCCCGGCGCCGTCTGAGGCGGTCAGCTTCGCCGTCTCGGTGCCGGAAGACCACCCGCCCGAGGGTTTGACGAACACATACGCCGCCTCCGAGTGGGTGGCGCCGGCGACGACCGTCGAGCCATTCGAGGACACCGCGACCGAGGAGCCGAGCTGGCCCTCCGAGATGCCGTCTGAGGCGGTGAGCTTCGCCGTCGAGGTGCCCGAGGACCACCCGCCCGAGGCCTTGACAAATACGTACACCTTCCCCTGCTCGTCGTTGATGCCGACCGTCGCGAAGGGGGCGCCGGCGACCACCGTCGAGCCGTCCGAGGACACCGCCACCGAGTAGCCGAGCTGGTTGTTCGCGGCGCCGTCTGAGGCGGTCAGCTTCGCTGTCTGTTGCATCGTCGGGTCAACGCGCAGCGGGTATGTGGCGCGCGCGTCAGTGATCGTGATCGTCAGACGGTGACCGGTGACGCTCAGCCGCGCCGGCACGGGCATGCCGGTCGCGTCAGTCACAAGGAGATCGCGATAGCGCAGCGACCCCGCATGCGAGCTGAACGTCACAGCCTGCCCACCACCGTTCACGAGGCCGGTCGCGTTACCCGAGATCGCCTGGGAGATCAGCAGCGGTCCGCTCCCGGCCGGGCGATCGGTGAGTGTGAAGCCCTGCTCCAGGCCCCACGGGCCGTTGGCGAACCACTCACCCACACCGGTCGAGGAAAACACAAGGCGGTTCGCGCTAACCGAAGGCGCGCCAAGCCGCAGCGCCGCCGGCATGCCGGCGCGCCCGACCGTAAGCGAGGACAGGCCGAGGCGCAGCCCGTGCGCACCCGCTAGCGAAACCCGGTCAGCGGTGAACGTCGCGCGCAAACGCTGCACCGGATTACGTAGGGAAACCACGCCCGGTGCCGTGCGCTGCGCGAAGAAGCCCTGATCATCAGCGCCGAGGCCGCGCGAGACGGCAGCCCGCGCGCCGGCAGGCAGCGCCGACCAGCCCACACCAGCAGGCAGCGACCGCGCAGCTGCAAGCGGGAGGTCGGCGATCACAACACCAAGCGCCACGGCAAGCAGACACAGCGCGCTCAGCCCGCCCGCGCGCCGCGCCGGCGGCCGCACCAGACGCGCCTCCCGGCCCCCCAGGACATCCGGTCCTTCCCAATCAGCTGCCTAGCGGACATGTGCGTCGCACCTCCGGCAAGTCGCCCGAAATCGCTCGGATGCGGCGACGTTCCTCCGAACGACGCCGCTCAGAACCCGTAGGAACTACTGGACTTGGCTGTGGGTTTCGCGCAACCCGGATTCGGATAATCCGAAGCTCCAGCGAACCCGTCCGGGACCATCCCCGCCCGCACAGACGTGGTCTCACTACAGCTTGACACTGTGTCAGTCGCGGCGTATAAGTGCCACATGAAGCGACTGTTCAGTCGAACGACACATTGTTCGATCGCCGCTTCGCTCGTAGCCGTCGCCATCGGCGCCGCCGTCGGCGGCGCTGTCGTGACCCCCGCGGTGGTACTACGCGAACGGTATTGAGCTGTCGGCTCACGCCGACAATGACGATGACTACACCTTCCAGGTCAACGGGGAGGTGACGAACTACCCCTGTTAGGGGCGTGGTGTGTCGATGCTGGGATCTATGTTCGCCAATCGTCGTCGATCAGGCCGCTACGCGGCCATTCTGGCCGTGGGCGTCGCTGCTGCCGCCGGCGGTTCGCTGCTCAGTCCAACAGGCAGCTCACACGCCGGTCCGGCCGCGGCGAGCGCCCCGCCGTCGGGTGCCACCACCCCGCCGTCGGGTGCCACCATCCCACCGTCGGGTGCCACCAGCCCGCTGGCTGATGCGACCGCTCCGGTGTCCGCCGTGGACCCACAGCTGGCTGCCAACCTGGCCGTGTTCCGCCGGTCTGCCGACGCCGGCGACGCGCTTCCCGCGCGGCTCCAGACCGAGCTACCGGGGGAGTTGAATGCAACACCTGCCGCGATCGGCTCCGACGCCGTGCCGGATGGGATCAACACCAGCCTGTCCCGGTTGGCCATGACGACCGCCGGCGGCACGAATGTGTACCTCGTTGCGTCGGATGGCGGTGTGTGTCTTGTTGCTTCGGACGAGAGCGAGACGTTCTGTGCGCCGACTGCGACTGTGCTGCAGGGCCGGGCCGTTGGAACTGACACCTGCTCGCCTGAGCTGCCGAGCGATGAGATCGAGATCGCGGGCATCCTGCCGGATTCGGCGTCCGACCCGCGCCTGCTCCTCTCAGATGGGCAGACCCAGGCGCTGACGGTGCAGGGCAACGTGTACCTCCAACAGTTCCCGCGGAGCTCCGCGTTGCCGACCCAGATTGAGTGGACAACACAGAGCGGAGCCACGGAGTCCCTGCCCACGCCGTTGCCGCCCGACACCGCGACGGAGACGTGCCTCATCCCGGCCGAGGTAGAGCGGCTCGTCGCCGAGGGCAAGATCCCACGGCCGCTCGGTCACCCGCCGGCCACACCGTGAGCCACGGCTGAGCGAGCCGTTCACCGGACATCGGGGCGCGCGCGGCCTGGACGCTGAGCCTCCTCGCCGGCGCGCTGCGACCCGTAGGCTCCGTAGCGCGATGTTCTTCGCCCTCGTCATCCTGCTCGTCCTCGAGGTGGTCGCCTTGATCGAGGTCGCCAACGCGATCGGCTGGCTGCCCGCGGTGCTGTTGCTGCTCGCCACCTCGCTGCTCGGCGCGCAGGTGCTGCGGATCCAGGGCCGAGCCGCGCTCGAGCGCGTCACGCAAGCGGTCTCGGAGCGTCGCCCGCCCGCGCGGCCGGCGCTCGACGGCGTGCTCGGCTTCCTCGGCGGCATGCTGCTCGTGCTGCCCGGCTTCATCACCGACTTCTTCGGCGCGCTGCTGATGTTGCCGCCGACGCGCAAGCTGACGGGCCACTGGCTCTCCCACCACTACTCGGGCCGCGTGATGCGCTTCGTCACGACCACCGGCCGCTTCGCCCCCGGCGCCACCCGACCGCGTCCGGCCGACGTCGATTCAACGGCCGTCGACGACGACGATCCCCGCCAGCTGCGCCGCTGAGCGTCGGCCCGTCTCTTGGCGCGGTCTGTGCGCCGCGCACCCGTCGCGCTTCACGGCGAGAGCGCCAGGACGCCTCTATGGTCGCTGTATGCTGGCCGCTTGACGTGCTGTGGCCCAACATCGAATAGGCGCGTGTCGCCGTGAGTGACAGGGCGCTGGACGCACATGCGGACGGGCCGACCGAGGCGGATCAGTCGGGGTCCTCGCGGTACGCGGTGCCGATCGACCTTGACTCGCGTAACAGCCATTCGGCGGTGATTGAGCTTGTCGGGACAGGCCACCGCGTCCTCGACGTCGGGTGTGCCGGCGGCTTGGTCGCGGAGGTGCTCAGCGACCGTGGCAACACCGTGGTGGGGATCGACGCCGACCCCGATGCCATCTCGCGGGCGGCGGGGGTTTGTGAGCGGGCGATCCTTGCGGACCTCGACACCCTCGATCTGAGCGTGCTTGCGGGTGAGCGGTTCGACGTGATCCTGGCGGCCGATGTGCTCGAGCATCTCAAGAACCCGGTCGACGTCCTGCGCAGGCTGAGTTCGCTGCTCAGCCCGGGCGGATTCGTGGTCGCGTCGGTACCGAACGTCGCACATGCGAGCGTTCGCCTGGCGCTGATGCAGGGGACCTTCCCGTACGCCGAAGTCGGGCTGCTCGATCGCACCCATCTCCGGTTCTTCACGCGCAGCACACTGCGCGATGCCTTTGAGGACGCCGCACTCGCGATCGTCGGGTTGTATGCGCTCGACAAGGCGCTGGAGCATTCCGAAGTGCCGTTCGATGACGCCGGCCTGCCGCCTGAGCTGCTGGAGCAGCTGAGCACCGACCCCGAAGCTCTCGCTTACCAGTACGTCGTCGTTGCGGTGCCGGTTCCGCCCGAGGGCCCGCCCGCGCTTGCTCAGCACCTGCACAGGCTGATCGACGAGCTGGACGCGAGCCGCGCGGACCGCCGGGCGATCGAGGACCGGTCGAAGGCACTTGGTGCGGAGTGCACCGCGCTCACCGCGCGAAACGCGGCGCTCGCGGGCGAGCTGCGGCATTCGGCAGCACGCGAACAGGAGCTCCGCGAGCTGGTGCGCGAAGCGCACGTCACGCTCGCCGATCGCGAAGCACAGCTGGCCGAGCGTGACGGTCAGCTGGCGGGCGCGACTGCGGCCGCGGCCGCAGTCGCGGGGGCCGATCAGCTCGCTCACCTCGACGCGCGCGATCAGAGAATCCAGGCCATGGAGGCCACGCGCGCCTGGCGCGCCGCGAAGGTGTGGTGGCGCCTCAAGCAGCACATCGTCGGGCACTGGTGAGCGGGTGCGCTGCTCAGTCGTGATTCCGGTCCGCGACCAGGTCGCGCTGACCCGTGCCTGCCTGGACTCGCTCGCGGACGCCCGCGACGGCACGTTTGAGACGATCGTCGTCGACGACGGCTCGCGCGACCGTACGCGGGATCTCCTCGACGCACTGCACGACCAGACCGCCGTTGTCACTCACAGGACGTCGGTTGGCTTTGCCGCCGCGTGCAACGCCGGGGCGGCGCATTCCTCATCGGAGTACATCGTCTTCCTCAACAACGACACGCTGGGCGTGGGCGACTGGCTCGGCACGCTCGTCGGCTATGCCGACGCCCACCCCTCCGCCGCCGTCGTCGGCGCAAAGCTGCTGTTCCTCGACAACACGGTTCAGCATGCGGGCGTCGCGTTCGGCCCCGCACTGCTGCCGTTCCACATCTACGCCGGCTTCCCCGCCGACCATCCGGCCGTCGCTCGCTCGCGCCGCTTCGCAGCGGTAACCGGCGCATGCATGCTCGTCCGCCGGCAGGCGTTCGAACTGGCCGGCGGCTTCGACGAGTCCTTCCACAACTGCTACGAGGACATCGACCTCTGCCTGCGCCTGCGCGACCACGGCCTCGAGTCCCACCTGTGCGCCCAGGCCGTGCTCTACCACTTCGAATCCGCGACTCGCGATACCGTCGCGACGTCCGACGCCGCAGGGCCGCTGTTCCTGTCGCGCTGGCGCGGGCGCGTTGTGCGTGACGACCTCACCTACTACGCGGACGATGGGTTGCTCGAGCTGGCCTATCACGGCCTCGGCGATGTCGAGGTGACGGTCGCCCCCGAGCTCGGCCACGCGGTCAGCGGCAACGGCGACGGGGCGGTCGAGCGCCTGCTCGGACAGCGCAGCCGGGAGCTGGCGGGGCTGCACAACGAGCACCAGAAGCTGTGGCGGGAGCTGATGCGCGCCAGGCCAGAGTCGGTGCGCGTCCGCTCCGACGGCTCACGATCCACGTTGTTCGACGAGCAGACAGCCGCGATCGAGGGTCAGCAGCTGCTCACACAGATCGAGCAGAAGCTCGCTCCGTTGCGGCTGAGCCGCTCGGCGGTGCGCCCGGCCACGGTCAACGTGCTGATTTCGAGCATCGAGCGGCAGACGTACTTTGCCGGCACTGCAGCGGCGGTCCAGCTGGCGTGCCGCCTGTGCGATGACGGCCACCATGCGCGCCTCGTGCTGCTCGACGAGCCACCTGGGGCGATCGATCTGCCGGCGGGCGTCGAGTGCTTCGATGCCACCGACCGCTGGATGCCGCTTGGTGTCAGCGACGACGACGTGTTCGTGGCGAGCTCCGTGTGGTCTGCGCACGTTGCGCATCAGGCCGTGGCGGAGCTCGGTCGCCGGCGTTTTGTCTTCCTGATCCAGGAGGACGAGACGCTGTTCTACCCGAGCGGCTCCTACCACGCCCTCGCACGCCAGGCGTACGGATTCGCGCATGTCGCGCTGTTCTCCACCGAGGTCCTCCGCGACTGGTTCGCGGCGCAGCGCCTCGGGGTCTTTGCCGCCGAGGCGCCGCCGCCGCAAGAGCTCGTCTTTCGCAACGCGATGACCGATCCGGGGCTGCTCAACGCCGCCGTCGTACGCTCGCGCGCCGCGCAAGGCCTGCTGTTCTACGCGCGTCCGGGCTCAACCGAGGCGCGCAACCTGTACGAGATCGGCTTGCTTGCGCTGCGCGACGCGGTGTCCGCCGGCGTGTTCAGCGGCGACTGGCGCTTCACCGGCGTGGGGTCGGCACGCGATGAGCTGCTCGCACTGCCCGACGGCCGCCCGTTGGCGCTGCACTGCCGCCAGGAGCCGGCGCGTTACCGTGCGATGTTGCGCTCACACGACGTCGGACTGGCATTGATGGACAGTCCTCATCCGAGTCTCGTGCCGATCGAGATGGCGGCGGCAGGCATGCCGACTGTTACCAGCACGTTCCACAACAAGGACGCGGCATCGCTGGCGGGGATCTCGGCGAACCTGATTGCCTGCGCGCCAACGGTTGACGCCGTCGCCGCGGGACTGGCGCTCGCGGTGAGCCGCCTCGCTGACGTCGACGCTCGCCTGCGCGGCGCCGAGATCGACTGGCCTCGCCACGCCGGCGATGCGTTCACCCCGGCGCTGCTCACCGAGCTTCTCGCGCAGGCAACGCGATGATGCCGCTGCAGGCACGACTCGACAACCAGCTGCCTGACGTGATCCACGTTGGGCGTGGCAGCGCGATGTTGCTGCGCGGCTCCTATGACGTTCCCGCCGTCGCCGGCGAGGTCGCGGTGATGGTCGATGGCGTCGCCCGACCACCGGAGGTGATCTCCCGCGCCGGTGAACGCCGGCAGTTCTGGAGCATCGTCCAGCTGCCCAGCACGTTCGCGCCGTCTGACCTCAGCATTGTTCTGCGCCACCGGGAGCCGTGTGGAGCCGAGTCCTGGGATGTTCTCGCTGAGCTGCACCTCTCGGCTGGGCGCCCCGACGCGCCCGCGGCGGACCCGCCGCTGGCGGGGCGGGCCGACGCTGGGGCGTTGCCGCTCGTCGCGATCTGCCTCGCCACGTATCAGCCGAAGGCTGAGCTGCTGCGGGCGCAGATCGAGTCGCTGCGCGCGCAGCGTCACGTGCAGTGGATCGCGTTGATCAGCGACGACGGCTCATCGCCGGCGGCGTGCCAGGCGATCAGCGCACTGACGGCCGGCGACGATCGCTTCCACATCATCTGGAACAGGGATCGCCGCGGCTACTACGGCAACTTCGAGCGCGCGCTGATGGCGGTGCCGGCGTGGGCCGATTATGTGGCGCTCTGCGACCAGGACGACATCTGGCATCCGCAGAAGCTCCGCCGGCTGATCGACGCGCTTGCGCCGCGAGCGCGTTCGCTGGCGTGCTGTGACGCACGCGTGGTAGACGACCAGGGCCGCGTCAGGTCGCACACGATGTGGACCAGCCGGCGCCGCGGTGGCGGCGATCTGCGCTCGCTGCTGGCTGCGAACTCGGTGTGCGGCGCGACCACCGTGTTCGACCGCCGCCTGCTCGATGTCGCCCTGCCGTTCCCCGTCGGGCCCGACATTCTGTACCACGACCAGTGGATCGGGGTCGTCGCCGCGGCGGGCGGCGGCGTCACGTGGGTCGATGAGCCACTGGTCGACTACGTTCAGCACGACGGCAACGCGTTTGGACACGCTCGCGCAGTGGCGGACGAGGTGACCCACCTACGCCTGAACCAGACCCTGCACGCCATGGCGTCGGCCGGCGCGCCACGATCGAGCCTCCCCGGCCACATCGATGCGCTGATGCGTGCACGGCTGCTCGAGACGGCGCTCACCCTGCGGCTCGGTCGGCACGGCGAGCCGCTGCAGCGCAGCGTGGGTGACTGGCGACGTGTGGCTGCACGCCACGCCGGGCGGGCGTTGCTCGCCCGCGCGCGTGGTGGTGCGGCCGGAGCCGAGGCCGGCGTCGCATGGGGTGCCCTCGCTGCCGCCGCCACGGCTCGGCAGGGCAGCGGAGCGTCGTGATGTCCCTGCCTCTCCCACCGAGCAACCTGCGCCAGCGCGTCGGACAGATGCCGCAAGATGAGAGCGGGGCCGGGTACGAGGCGCTCGGCCGGCTTTGTCGAGCGGAGGTCCTCGGCGCGCTGCCACCCGGATGGGACTGGCGTGGCAAGCGCGTTCTCGACTTCGGCTGTGGCGCAGGGCGGACGCTGCGTCATTTCACCGGCGAGGCACGCGTTGCCGAGTTCTGGGGCTGCGACGTTCACCAGCCGAGCATCGATTGGCTGACAGCGCAGGTTGGCGCATCGATGCGGCCGTTCGTCAATGGCCCGGAGCCACCACTCGACCTCGCTTCGGGCTCGTTCGATCTCATCTACGCAGTGTCCGTCTTCACGCACATCGGCGAGAAGTGGGCGGGCTGGCTGGTCGAGATGCATCGTCTGCTCGCCGATGACGGGCTCTTCTGTGCGACCTTCCTGGGCCCGACGATGGCCGAGACGATCAGCGGCAAGCCGTGGGACGCTGACACGACGGGCATGAACGTCTACGGCTCGACGTCGCCTGACGGTGACGTGTTCCCCAACGTGCTGCATTCGCAGTGGTGGCTGCGCGCCCACTGGGGCCGGGCGTTCGAGATCGTCTCGATCAAGGATCGAGGGTTCGCCGCGCCGGACGTGGCCGAGGATTGTCCGAGTCACGGCTGGATCGTCCTGCGCAAACGCGACGTGACCGTGTCAGCGGCGGATCTGGAGGCTCCAGAGCCCGATGAGCCACGCGAGCTCGCGTGGCGGCTACGCGTGCAAGCCGAGGCGCCCGCGGCTGGCCGTGACCCCGCGATTGTGCAAGCCGGCACGGGCGAACCGGCGGCGGCGGAGGGCGCGAAGCTGCCTCGCCCCAGAGCGCTCGGCCGGGGAACCGCCGGGCGGCTGTTGGCTCGCCGACGTGGATCGGCAGCAGTCCCGCCGGCTTCAGACCTGCGAGCCGAGCACATCCGTGCCGTCTACCGGGCGTTTCTCGCGCGGGACGCGACTGACGACGAGGTCGCGACGTGGATGGCCGGTGCAGGCTCCACCGCTGCGTTCCTCGATGGCGTGCTCAGCTCCACCGAGTACGAGGATCGCCACCGCGCGAGTGGCCCCCACGCCGACCAGGTCGACGCGATCTACAGGCACATCCTGGGTCGCCCGCCCAGCATGCCGGAGCTCGAGCAGTGGCTACGCGCTCCGTCGCTGGACGGACTCATCGCCGCCGCGCTGGCATCGCCGGAGCGCATCGATCCAGCGACGGCGGGGCACGCTGCGCCTGCGCTGAAGGCTCCTCCGAGCCGTTTCTTCCTGAACGCGTGGATCGAAGGCTTCGACGCGTACACCCATCCGCCCGGAACGCGGTCTCCGGACGACAGCGCGGTGATCGGCAAGCGCGGCTACGTGTTCCTCGTGGAAGGCAGCAACGACACCGTCAAGGCGTTCCGCGGCGAGCTGAGGTTGCCGGCGGGGTGGCTGCGGGAGTGGCGTGCGCTGCTGGCCGAGCGCCGCGATCTGTGTGCGGCGAGAGGCTGGCAATCCGCGTTCGTGGTGATTCCGGACAAGCTGGCGTTGTATGGAGATTGCTTCGACGGCGACCTGTCCGCGCGCGCGCCACGGCCGGTACAGCGCCTGCTGGCTGACGGCTTGCCGATCCTCTACCCCGCGGAGGCGCTGCTCGGCGCGCGGGAAACCGGCGAGGTCTGTCTGCGCACCGACACCCATCTCACACCGTGGGGCAACGAGGTGCTGGCGCGCGCGGTTCTCGCCGAGCTTGGTTGCTCGGCTGAGCTGCTTGGCGATGCTCCGCTGTTCGACGGTGCCGATCTGTGGTCCGGCGACCTCGCCATCAGATTCGAGCCTTGGTTGGGGGAGTTCGTCGAACGTCCTACCGAGCGGCCGGCCTGGACCACCGTCCGCGACGACCTGTCCGAAGGTCATTGGATTGGCGAGGACGTGGCCGCGCGCGTCATCGGCACGATTCAGGTCTACCGCCGCGCGGACGCCCCGGACCAGCGCAAGATTGTCGTGTTCGGGGACTCCTACTCGGTGGACATGCCGCACTACCACGGCTTGTCCTGGTACCTCGCGCACGCGTTTGCGGAGGTGCACTTCGTGTGGGTGCCGTTCGGTTGGGACAGTGACTACGTCGAACGCGTTGGCGCCGAGCTGATCATTTGCGAGATAGCAGAGCGCTTCATCGTGCGCGTGCCACCGCGCGACGCTCACGGGCTGGGCAAGGCTGCGGCGATCGCCGACGCTGCCGCGGACGTGCTGGCAAGCTGAGCGCGGAGCTAGTCCGCGGGGTCCTCCAGCGGCTGCTCGCGCTCGCCCAGATCGCCGGCGTCTGCGACGGGAGCGGGGGCAGCATCCTCGACCGGCGGGGCTGGGAGGATCTCCCACGCCGACGCCGACGCCGGCGCAGCGTCCGCTCTGGTCTCTGCTTCCGCCTTCGCCTTGGCCTTGCCCTTGGGCTTGGCCTCGGCCTTGGCCTTGTCCTTCGACTTCGCCTTGGGCGGCGAATCGGTCGGACCGAGCCGGGCGACGGGGCGTCCGCGAACGGTGATCGTGAACTCGGTCCCGCTCTCAGCCGCGGCCAGGATCTTCCGCAGGCCGGTGCGCAGCTCGCTCCGCTTGATCGTCCGTTCCGCCATGACTGGGTCGGACTCTAGCACCGAGGAACGCTCGAGACTGGCCGAGCTGCCGGGAGCCACGACGCGTCAAGCGAGCGGGTTCTGCCAGCGGACCTCCCTGAAACGGGCGAAGTCGGTGTCCGTGGAGCAGATCATCAGGCCGTGCTCGAGTGCGAGCGCCGCGAGCTGGGCGTCGGGGACGAGGTTGCCACGCACTTCGTAGCGCGTGACGAGCTCGCCGAGCAGCTGCGCGTGACCGGGTCCGGGTGTTGGTATCCATGCTGCCGACGCGGCAAGCCAGTCCTGGATCCGCTCCCAGGCGACCGCCGGAGTGAGCGGCCGCGCGAAGGCGCGTGGATGCGTAGCGACACGCAGGAAGGCGGCGAGGCTCTGCCAGGGGAGTCCGACGCGGCGTGGCCCGTTGAGCTGCTCGGTCAGCCAGGCTGCGGCCGCCTCGTGACGGGCGTCGCGCTCGTGGACGGCGTAGAGCAGGAGGTTGGCGTCGAGCAGCATCAGCGGGCCGTCGGCCCGTCGAGTGTCTCGATCAGCTCGGCGATGTTGGAGACGTCAACGCCGTCACCGAGGTCGTGGGCGCTCTGGCGAAACGGCTTCGTCGAGCGCTCGGCGGACAGGCCGGCGCGGACGAGATCGTTGACCGCCTCGCTGAGTCCCACTCCGCGTTCGCGCCTGAGCTTCTCAACGGCGGCCGCTACGTCTTCGGAGAGGGCGATCGTGGTGCGCATAGGCTGATGGTACAGCATCAAGATGCGAGGCTGTGCGCATCCTGATGCGCCATGGTCGAAGGCGCTGGGCGGACGCACCTTGACGTGTGACTTGGCGCACCGTGCTCGGCTGAGCCTCAGCCCTCTGTGACCTATATCGTGACGCCCGCGGCAGGCGAGTCAGGATGCCGCCCCCAAAAACGAAGTACCCCAGGGAGGATGGGCATCATGAGAAAGCATCTTGTGGCGATCGGCGCGTTCGCCGTGCTCCTGATCGCCGGGTGCGGCAGCAGCGGCTACCCGTCGAACTTCACGGCAAGCGCCGTCAAGGATTGCGTCAATGGCGGGGAGTCGCAGAGCGTCTGCACGTGCGTCGTCAAGAAGGTTGAGGCGAACGAGTCCTACAGCACGTACAAGGCCGCCGAGAGCACTTACAACTCGAAAGGGACCTACGCGAAGTGGATGGTCACTGACGTGAAGGCGTGCCTTAAGTAGCGATAGTCGCGGTCCTGCCGCCGGCGCTGGCGCCCAGTGCCGCCGGCAGGGCCGCTGAGGTGCCGCAGGCGACCGTCGCCGTGAAGAACGAGGTAGCGCAGCGTGCAGGCCGCCCCCAAGAAAACGGAGGCTAGCCGGCGAGGGCGGCGAGGGCGGCGAGGTGGGACTGGAGGCCGAGGCCGTAGGGGGTGGGGGTGCCCGAGTAGTCGACGATCAGGGCGGGACCGCCGCTGCAGGACCAGCCGCTGTCGGTCGAGTCCCAGGCCCAGCCGAGATAGGAGACGCCGTTGGCGTCGGCCCAGTTCATGTAGGCGAGGGCGTAGCTGTCGTTGCAGTCGTTCTCGCCGAACTCGCCGGTGACGACGGGCGTCGTGGCGGTCAGCGGGGCGATCGTCGAGTTCCAGCAATCCTCGGTGTTGCAGTCCGAGAAGCTGTAGGTGTGGAAGCTGACGATCAGCTGGTGATCGGGGTCGGTTGGCTCGTAGGCCTGCCACTGGGACTCGTCGCTGGCCCAGTCGATGCCGCCGAGCATCAGCGGCGTGTGCGCGCCGGTCCGGCGAACTGCGTTGACGAGCTGCTGCATGCCCGCGGTCCGGTAGGCGACGGTCTGGCCGGCGCTGTCGGTGAAGGTGGTCGCGCAGCCATTCTCCCAGCAGGGCCATGAGGTGACGTAGGGCTCGTTGAAGAGGTCGAAGATGACCGCGTGGTTGTGCTTGAAAGTGCGTGCGACCGAGCGCCAGAAGGCCGGGGCGTGGTCGGCATCGGCCATCGGCCACTGCTGCCTTGCGAGGATGTCGCCGGGCGCCGCCCAGTGAAGGTCGAGGATCACGTACAGCCCCGCTGCGTTGAGGGCCTTGACGTAGCGCTCGACGGCGTGGCGGTAGATGGCGCCGCTGATCTGCGGCGCCGGCCCGTTGATGTCGAGCCAGCAGTCCTCGTTCAGCGGCACGCGGACGGCGTTCGTGTGCCAGGACTTGATCGCCTGGATCGACGCGGCGTTCGTCGGACCGTCGAAGACCGTCGTGTTGCTGGACCAGGCGCACTCGTACTCGGCGCCCGAGCGGTCGACGCCGAGCAGACGGATCGGCCGGCCGGTGAGCGTGGTGAGGTGGTTGCCTGCGACCTTGATCCCGAAGGGTGCAGCGGCGGCGCGAGCGGGCTTCGCGGCGGTTGTGGGCAGGGGGGAGACTGTGACGAGCAGCGTGGCGAGCAGCAGCGGCAGCGTTGCCAGGGCAGCGCCGCGGCGGCGGGGGCGTTCCGCGGCGGTGCGGGCGGCGGATGAGCATGCCATGCGCATCGATTGGCGAATGGTGACGCGCAGATGCGAATCAGGCAAACGGACGCGAGCGCCCAAGACAGCGGCGACTCAGCGGGCGAGCGAGGCGAGGTGGGACATCAGGCCGAAGCCGTAGGGGGTGGCGCCGCCTGAGTAGTCGTTGATCAGCGAAGGGCCAGCCCAGCATGACCAGTGGCTGCTGTCGGTTGAGTCCCAGGCCCAGCCGAGATAGGAGACGCCATGGGTGTCGGCCCAGTCCATGTAGGAGAGGGCGTAGCTGTCGTCGCAGTCCATTTCGCCGAACTCGCCGGTGACCACGGGGGTGGTGGCGGCGAGCGGGGCGATCGTCCGCTGCCAACAATCCTCGTTGTTGCAGTTGCTGCCGTCGTAAGTGTGGAAGCTGACGATCAGCTGGTGATCGGGGTCGTGGGGTTCATGGGCGCGCCAGCCGCGCTCGTCGGACGCCCACTCCAGGCCGCCGAGCATCAGCGGTGTGGCCGCGCCGGTCGAGCGGACCGCATCGACGAGCTGCTGCATGCCGGCGCTGGCGTAGGTGACGTTGCGGCCGCCGTAGGTGAAGATGGTCGCGCAACCATGCTCCCAGCAGGGCCAGGTGCCGATGAACGGCTCGTTGAAGAGGTCGAAGATGACCGCGTGGTTGTGCTTGAAGGTGCGCGCAACCGAGCGCCAGAAGGTGGGGGAGTGGTCGGCGTCGGCCATCGGCCACTGGTAGCTGGCGAGGATACGGCCGGGCGCCGCCCAGTGGAGGTCGAGGATCACGTACAGGCCGGCAGCGTTGAGGGCTTTGACGTAGCGCCTCACCGCCCGGCGGTAATGGACGCCGCTCACCGCCGGCACGGCACCGTCGATTCCGAGCCAGCAGTCCTCGTTCAGCGGAACGCGGACCGCGTTGGTGTGCCAGGACTTGATCGCCCGGATCGACCTGGCGTTCGTCGGGCCGTCGAAGACCGTCTTGTCGCCCGGTCTCGTGCACATGTACTCGGCGCCGGAGCGGTCGACGCCGAGCAGGCGGATCCGCCGGCCGGTGAGCGTGGCGAGGTGGTTGCCTACGACCTTGATCCCGAACGGTGCCGCGGCGGGAGGGGCGTGCTTTACGGCCTTCGCCGCGAGCGCAGGGGCGGCGACGAGGAGGGCGGCGAGCAGCAGCGGCAGCGCTGCCAGGGCCGCGCCGCGACGGCGAATGCGTCCCGTGGGCGTGTGGGCGACTGCGTTGCAGGCTGTGCGCATCGGCTAGCGGATAGTGCCACGCAGCTGCCAACGATGCGACATCAGCGCCGTGCAGCCATGAGCGGACCGGTCTGCTCGGCAGGGAGAGGGCCGGGCCGCGGCCGGCTCGGGGGGTGTGACTAGCCTGCGAGCTTCGCCAGCGCGGAGAAGTTGAGAGCGTGTGGCGGCGCGGCGAGCGGGACCGGCGTGTTGAAATCACTGAAGACGAGCCGGACAGACAGGCCGGCCGCTGCACTGGCGGCCTCGCTGATCTCGATCACGTAGGGCTTGCCGGTCGTGGCGATGTACACCGTGGCACCCTTGGTCACGTTGTTGAGCGCGACCACCTTCACGCCATCGACCGTCGTCGTTGCTCCCTTGGTCAGCGTGATGCCCGGCTGGACGCGGACGTTGGCGAAAAGAGCGTGGATGTTGGTCAATCCGGTGAGCGAGGCGAACTGGGTGTTGCCGGGCGGCATCTTCAGCCACTTCCCTCCAAGCAGCTGCGCCGCGGTGGGGCTGTAGGAGCTCCACACGGCCGCGGTTGCCTTCACGTAGATGGTGCCGGCCACCTCGACCATCTGGAACCGATCCGGACCCTGGGCAATGGAGCCGCTCGCCCCGTTGGAAGCGACGCTGAAATTGAGCGAGGTCGTCGTGCCGGCTGCGTTCGTCACCGAACCATCGACGTGTACCGACGTCAGGCTCTTCAACGCGGCGACGGTCGCCGCTACGATCGCGTTCGGCGACTTGCTGGCGATGCCGTTGCCTGACGAGGAGCTGCCGCACGCCGACAGCGCGGTCGCTGCGAGCAGCAGTCCGATCGCACAAGTGGCGGTCCGGGAACGCATCCGGCGCGGACCCTACTCCAACGCAATGCGCGCCGCGTCCTGCTTCGGACTAGGCCAGAGGGAGCTGCGAACGCACGCCGGCGAAGCGAGCGAAGTCTCGGTCGAACGAAACGACGGTCGCGTCGTGCTCGAGTGCGAGCGCCGCGAGGTGAGCATCGTTGACGAGATTGCCGGCGGTGCCGGAGGCGACCAGCAGGCCACGCAGCAGGGTGAGGTGGCGGGGGGTTGGCTCGACCGCGATCGTGTGTGGCGCTGCGAGCCAGGTCTCGGCAATGTCTGCGGCGGCCTGCGTGCTCAGCGGGCGGGGAAAGACAGCGGGGTGTGTCGCGAGTCGCAGGAATGCGAGCAGGGCGATCCACGCCAAGCCGATCGTCTCGGGACCGTCGAGCGCGGCGAGCAGCCACTCGTGGGCGGCCTGGTGCTCGCGGGCGCGCTCGTTGACGGCGTGCAGCAACACGTTGGCGTCGACGAGCAGCATCGTCACTTGCCGGTGGCCAGCTCGCGGGCCAACTCCTGGTCCTCGAGCTCGCCCGCGATCTGGAGCGCTTTGGTCACATCGACGAGCGGCGAACCCATGTCGTAGGTGGGGAAGGTCGGGCGCTCACCGGATCGGCGCGGTGCGATGCCGGCCCGGATCGAGTCATTGACGGCCTGCTTGAAGCTGACGCCTCGCCGTTGCATCGCGCGCTTGATGAGCAGCTCGACGTCGGGGTCCAGGGTGACGGTGGTGCGCATCGGACGCATCATAGCATCGGCTTGGCTGATGCGCTGATGTCAGAGTGCGTCACGCCGTGCCGCTGCTGCTCGAGCGCTGCGTCGTGAAGAACGAGGACGCGCAGCGTGGAGGCCGCCCAAAGCCAGACGCCGGCGCGATCAGTTGCCGGTGTGGTCCGAGTCCTGGGCGTGGGACTCGCCGCGGTCCAGCGCGGAGATCGCGGCGATCTCATCGGGGGTGAGGGTGAAGTCGAAGATGTCGATGTTCGCGGCGATGCGGTTGGGGCGCACGGACTTCGGCACCGCGCTGAGGCCGAGCTCGACGTGCCAGCGGAGCACGACCTGGGCCGGCGTCTTGGCGTGGCGGTCGGCGATCGTGGTGATCGCCGCCTCGTGCAGGAGGCGGCCGCCGAGGCCGATCGGGCTCCACGCCTGCGTGACGATGTCGTGGCCCGAGTCGTAGGCGCGCGTCTCCGAGCGCGTCGTGTAGGGGTTGAGCTCGATCTGGTTGACGTCCGGGGCGACGCCGGTCGCGGCGAGCAGGCGGTCGATGTGCGCGGGCTTGAAGTTGGAGACGCCGATCGCACGGACGAGACCATCAGCCTGCAGCTTGATCAAGCCGCGCCAGGCGTCGACGAAGCGGTTACGCGTCGGCAGCGGCCAGTGGATCAGGTAGAGATCGATGTAGTCGAGGCCGAGCCGGCGGGCGCTCGCGGCGCAGGCCTGCTGAGCCGCGTCGTAGCCGTGGCTGTCGCCGTTCAGCTTGGTCGTGACGAAGAGCTCCCTGCGCGGCAGCCCGCTGTCGCGGATCGCCCGCCCGACGCCCTCCTCGTTGCGGTAGATGAAGGCGGTGTCGAAGAGCCGGTAGCCGGCGTCGATCGCCTGGGCGATCACGACCTCGACCTCGCGGCTTGACATCGGCCAGGTGCCGAGGCCGATCTGCGGCATCGTGACGCCGCTGCGGAGCGCCAGCGACGGCGGTTGCGTTGCGGCCATCATTGCGGTGCTCCCAGGGCGGCTGGTGGTGTGGGTTCGCGAGCGCGGGGAGGGCGAGTCGCCGCAGAATCCGCGTCCGCGGAGAGGCAGAGTAGCGCCTTCGCATCGAACATCTGTCGAGCTTTCGAAGCCGGCGTTGGACGACGACGCGGAACGGCCACCGGGGCGGCGTCACGGTCGCGGAGGGGAAGCTTCGCCGCCGAGCGAAAACCCGCCAGACTTCCCGCAGTGCCCAGCTACAGCGAGGCAGTCGAGCAGCACATGAGCGACGTGTACGCGTTCTTCGCGTATCGGCTGGGATCGCGGGCTGACGCCGAGGACCTCACTCAGGCGACCTTCGAGCGTGCCTTCCGCGCCTGGGCGCGCTACGACCCGGGCCGCGCGAGCGTGCGCACCTGGCTGCTTGCGATCGCCCGCAACCTGCTGATCGACCACTATCGCAGCAGCGCCGTCCGCAGCGAGCAGCCGCTGGACGGCGAGGCGGGCCTGGAGGCCGCCGGTGGCAGTGCGGACCTCGGACTCGATCCGGCGCTGGCGAGCGCGCTCGCAGCGCTCGGCGAGCGCGAGCGGGAGATCATCGCGTTGCGTTACGGCGCCGACATGTCCGGTCGGGAAATCGCCTCGTTGACCGGTCTGACGCTGGCGAACGTCCAGCAGATCCTGTCGCGCTCGCTGCGCCAGCTGCGCAGCGCGTTGGACGGCGCGCAGCCGGCCTGAGCGGTTCCAGGGTCGCAGCGCTCCGGCGCTGCCCAGAGATGCGTCGAGATGCGTAGCTTTGCCTTGGCGGCTGGCCGTTTCCGCGTCTCGATTGCGTTGTGGCGCGAGCGTTTCGGTGGTAGCTTGTGATTTGTGGTCACAAGCCACGAAGTTCTTGCACGGACGCACGAATCGCAGATCCCTGGAGACGACATCGATGAAGCTTGTTGAAGACACCCGTTGCGGCAGCACAGACGCTGCCGGCTCCGCTGTGCGGGACGCTGTCTATGCCGCGCCTACGATCACCTCGCTAGGAACGCTCGCCGAGATCACGCTGTGCCCTCCCGGCAAGAAGGAGGGCTCACACGACCACCTCGGCTACCTCAGCTTGTGACCGCGTAGCATCGCGGCGTGGCCGACGCGCTCGCCGATAGTCTCGCGCTCAGTGAGCGCGAGATCGCGTTCGGGTTTGTCTGCAGCGATGCTGATCTCGCGGCGGCGCCGTCGGCGCTCGATCCGGGTTGTGCGCCGCTAACTGCGCTGGAGCGGGCAATCCTGCCGGCGCTGCGTCATCCTCCGTGCGTGGTGGGGTTCTCCGGTGGCCGGGACTCGTCCGCCTTGCTAGCTCTCACCGCGCAGCTCGCGCGGCGTGAGGGCCTCCCGCCTCCGATTCCGCTGACGATGCGGTTCCCGTGGTCGTCGGCGGCGGGCGAATCGAGCTGGCAGGAGCGCGTCGTCAGCCACCTGGAACTGGCGGACTGGGAGCGCATCGAGCCCCGCGATCTGGATCTCGTGGGCCCGGTCGCCGCGCGATGCCTCCTGGGGCACGGGCTGCTGTGGCCGGCGAACACGCACGCGCACTTGCCGCTGCTCGAGCGTGCGGGCGACGGCTCGCTGCTCACCGGCTTCGACGGTGACTCCCTGTTCGGCGGCTGGGCGTTCGCGCGGGTCGGCGCGGTGCTGCGCGGGCGGGCGGCGCCCGAGCCGCGCGACCTGCTGCGCCTTGGCCACGCTGCGGCGCCTCGCTTCGTGCGCGGCTGGGTCGGCCGGCGCCGAGCCAAGGCAGGCTCGACAGCGCGCTGGCTTCGCCCGGAGGTGCAGGATGCTTGGGCCGCTGCTCTGTGCGAATGGACGCCGGTGCGTTGGAGCGCCCACGTCGCCATGTTCGAGCGCTCGCCGCGCTGGCTCGCCGTCAGCTGCGCGAGCATGCAGGCGCTGGCCGGCGACACGGGCACGCTCGTCGTGCACCCGTTCCTCGATCGCGACTTCCTGGCCTCACTTCGCCACGCCGGCGGAGCCTGGGGTTGGGGTGACCGTAGCGCGACGATGGCTGCGCTTTTCGGCGACCTGCTCCCCCAGGAAACGGTCGCACGGGCTACGAAAGCGCGGTTCGATGAGGTCTTCTGGGGCGAGCAGAGCCGAGCATTTGCCCGTGAATGGGACGGTGGTGGCATCGACGAGGATCTCGTTGATCCAGTCGCGTTGCGCGCCGAATGGCTCAGCGAGCGTCCCGACGCCCGCAGCTCCACGCTGCTTCAATCGGCATGGCTTCACGTGAACCGCGGTAGCAGCACCGTGTCTGCGGCTGGAGAGGCCGGCGCCGCGCCGGTCGGTAGGTAGCCGTGTACATCCACCCACGAAAGCTGTCGTGACGGAGGCGAGGCGATGAGCGAGAAGCTGAGATTGCGGGAGGCCGGCCTGGAATGGAGGACCGTCGACGGAGAGGTCGTCGCACTCGATGTCGCCGCATCGGCGTACCTCGCGGTGAACGAGAGCGGGCGGCTGCTGTGGGAGGCGCTCGGTGCCGGCACGACGCGCGGCAAGCTCATCGAGCTGCTGACCGCCAACTACGGGCTCGACCGCACCGTCGCCGAGCGCGACATAGACGAGTTTCTGGCCGAGCTCGGTCGGCGGGGGCTGCTCGAGGCGCAGGGCTGACCGGACGGGAACGCAGGAGAGCTGGTGCCGAGCTATGCTCTGGCGCCTTGGGGTCTGCCACGACCTGGTGATTTCCGTACCCTGGGGTTGATACACGGCAGTGTTCTTGCTACCGTGCCGTCCTCAACGGCGCTGCATGGGTGCAGACGTGCAACGACAAGGGGGCAGATCCTCGATGACGCAAGACCAGCAGTTCGGTGGCACCGTCCGCGACGGTGCGGGGGCACAGGGCGCGCTCTACACGGCCCCGGCCATTGTCACGCTCGGGACGCTTGCGGAGCTCACCCTCAACGGCAGCTACTTCAAGCCGGGCACGAGGTCCGACATCAACGGCCACACCACACCTTGTAGCCACATGTGACCGCGTAGCATCGCGGTGTGGCCGACGCGCTCGCCGATAGCATGGCGCTCACTGCGCGCGAGGTGGCGTATGGCTTCGTGTACGGCGGGCGTGATTTCGCTGCGCCGTTGCCCGTAGTCGAGCCAGGGTGCGCGCCGCTCGCCGCGCTGGAGCAGGCGATGTTGCCGGCGCTGCGCCGGTCGCCGTGCGTTGTGGGGTTCTCCGGTGGCCGGGACTCCTCGGCGGTGCTCGCCGTCGCTGCGCGGGTCGCACGGCGTGAAGGTCTCGCGCTTCCCGTGCCGGTGACGATGCGGTTCCCCGGGGCGTCGGCGTCTGGTGAATCCAGCTGGCAGGAGCGAGTCGTCAGGCACCTCGGGCTGGCGGACTGGGAGCGCATCGAGCCTGGCGACCTCGACCTGGTCGGTACGACCGCCGCGCGCTGCCTGCGCACGCATGGCCTGCTGTGGCCTGCGAACACGCACGCACACATGCCGCTGCTCGCGCGCGCGCGCGGCGGCTCGCTGCTGAGCGGAATCGACGGGGATTCGCTGTTCGGTGGCTGGGCGTTCGCGCGGGTCGGCGCGCTGCTGAGCGGACGTGCGTCTCTCGAGCCGCGCGACGTCATCCGGCTCGGCTACGCTGCCGCGCCCCGCTTCGTGCGCGGCTGGGTTGCCAGGCGGCGAGCCAAGGCCGGTCCCGTCGCGCGCTGGCTGCGACCGGATGTCCGCGCCGCGTCGGCCAACGCCATGACGGGTTGGACGCCGGTGCGCTGGAGCGGCCACGTCGCGGCGCTGGCAGGAATGCCGCGGTGGCTCGCCGTCGTGTGCGCGAGCATGCAGGCGCTGGCCGACGATACCGGCACGCTGCTGGTGCACCCGTTCCTCGATCAGCGTTTCCTCGCTGCGCTGCGCAGTGCGGGCGGCGCCTGGGGTTGGGGCGATCGCAGCGCGACAATGGCGGCGCTGTTCGGCGAGCTGCTGCCGACCGAAACGGTCACGCGCGCGACCAAGGCGCGCTTTGACGAGGTCTTCTGGGGCGAGCCCAGCCGGGCGTTTGCCCGCGCATGGGACGGCAGCGGCATCGACGAGACGCTCGTTGACCCAGAGGCGCTGCGCTCCGAATGGCTCGCCCAGGCCCCGGACTTCCGCAGCGCCACGCTGCTGCAGTCGGCGTGGCTGCACGCGGCGCGGCAGGCCACGGCCGCGGCGCTCAGCGGTCGCAGGGCGAGCGGCTCGGGTGCCCCGGGCGGCACTCGGTCGCACCACCACGCGCAGCGAGCTTCGCCCAGCTCCTGACCGATGCCTACGCGGCGTTCCTCGCCGAGCCGGCTCGGCGACGGCGGTCGATCGAGGCGCCGGTGCGTCACAGAGCTAAAGGCCCGGAGGAGCCGAGCCGAACTGCAATGTATGTTGGGAGTGTGCGCTCTTCTGCTAGGCAGGTAGCGATGCGGCATGCGTACGCCTCGCGGGCGATTCCCACCTATCAGCTGCACGGCCTGCACGTTCGCTCTGCGGCCCGCCTCGACGCACCGGTCGTTGACGCGCCAGACTGCGACATCGAGATCCGCTGGGGCGAGCGGCGCGCCATTCCGCATGCGCTACCCGGCGGGGAGCTCCTCTCGCGCCTGGATCTTCCCGAGGGCAGCTCGTCGCTTACGGCGGACGCGGACGGCTACGTGTGGCGTGTCGCCGACATCTGCGACTTTGTCGTTGACCGCGCCCGGCGCGACGCTTGCATCCACCTGGCGCCGGGCGTCGACGAGGAGCTCGCCTCGCTGCTGGCCGGTTCCTTCCTCGCCAAGATGCTCGCGCTCGCCGGCCGCTGCGTGCTGCACTCCAGCGCGGTTGAGGTGGACGGCCGAGCAGTCGCGTTCATTGGCGGCTCCGGGACGGGCAAGACGACGGTCGCGGCGCTGTGCTGCGTGGCCGGCGCGAGGGTGGTGACCGATGATGTGCTGCGCGTCGAGCTGCGCGACGGCAAGGGTTGGTGCTTCAGCGGCTCAGGCGAGCTGCGGCTGCGCCCGGGCGCGGCAGCGCTCGCCGAGCACCTCGCGTTCGCGCCGCGACGCTCGACGATCGACGAGCGGACCGCGGTGGCGCCGGCCGTGACCGTCGGCGGAACGTTTCCGCTCGCCGCGCTCCTCGCGCCGCGCCTCTCGGAGGACTTTGATGAGCTGCGGGTCGAGCGACTGCGCGGGTCCGCGGCACTGCTCGAGCTGCTGCGCGCCCCGCGCACGATCGGTTGGGTGAGCGCTGAGCCCGCGCAGCACGATCTCGGCGTGCTTGCAGGCCTTGCCGAGTCCGTGCCGGTGTATCTCGCGGACCTCCCTTGGCGGCAGCCGGTTGACGCGGAGCTCGGCCGCAGGCTGCTCGATCGGATCGGGCTCGAAGTCCACGATCGAAGGGTGTCGCCGTGCTAGCGCCCGAGACACTGTTCGAGGCGGCGCACGCGATCGCACAGGACGCGACGCTTGCGGAGGTCGTAGCGGAGCTCCATGAGGACGGCATTCGGCCGCTGCTCGTCCGCGGACCGGCGGTCGCGCGGTGGCTGTACGACGACCCGGCCGAGCGACCGTACGGCGATGTGGATCTGCTCGTCGCTCCAGGCAGCTACGGCGCGGCTGGGGAAGCGCTCGCGCGGCTCGGCTTCGAGGACCGCAGCGCGGGCCTGCGGATCGACGAGCACCACCCGAACGAGAGTCACTGGGTACGCGTCCGCGACCGGCATGTGTGCGTCGATCTGCACCACAGCCTGTCGCTGGTCGCTGTTGCGCCGGCCATCGCGTGGGCGCGACTTACCGCCGGCTCGGGGCGACTCGCCATCGCCGGGATTGAGATCGACATCCCCTCGCCGGCGGCTCATCTGGTGGTTCTTGCACTGCACGCCGCCCACCACGGCGTCGAGCAACCCAAGCCGCTCGCCGACCTCGCGCATGCCAAGGATCGCGTGCCGTTCGCCACGTGGCAGGACGCCGCCGCGCTCGCGACCGAGCTCGGCGCTGGCGGCGCGATGCGCGAGGGTCTGAAGCTCGTCGAAGGCGGGCGCGAGCTCGCCGACGCTCTCGAGCTCGCCGACGATGCCACGCGGTTGGTGCGTCTGCATGCGCGGACCCCGCCCCCGACCTCGAGCGGGATCGAACGCCTGCTCCGCACCCGCGGCACGCGGGCGCGGCTCGTGCTGATCGTCGGCCGGTTCTTCCCCTCGCCGGCGTATCTGCGCCAGTGGAAGCCGCTCGCGCAGCGCGGGAGATGGGGCCTCGCTCTCGCCTACCTGTGGCGGCCGCTGTGGCTCCTCTGGCACGCTCCCGGCGGCGCGATAGCGTGGGTCGCTGCGGCGCTGCCGCGCGAGCGCCGCGCGCGCATCCCGGCGTTCCTCGCGGGCGGTGTCTGGGCGCTGCGAGCGTGGCTGCGATGCCGTTTTCAGCTGCGCCGCGGTGGTCTGCACGCCGTCGAGCTCCCGCGTCCACCCGCCGATCTGCCTGGTGCAGCGAACGGCGTCGCCCGCGCGCTGAACGCTGCACCTGCCACCTGCCTCGAGCGCTCGCTGGTGCGCCAGCACTGGTACGCCGCACACGGTCGTGCACGCGATGTCGTGATTGGCATTCGCGGGCCCACCAGCGACTTCGGGGCACACGCCTGGCTCGACGGAGATGCGGAGGGCCCGGGGACGTTCACAGAGCTGCAGCGCTGGCCAGCGCCGGCGCACCTGCGGCCCAGCGTGCCGCTGCGCGGGACAGCGACGCTGCGCCCGTTGCCCGTCGCGCCGCCGGAACCGCTGGCGGACCGTCAGGCGATCGACGCCGTTGGGCCGCAACTCGACCCCGCCTGTGTCGGCGAGGTGGCGATCGTGCACGACTACCTCAACCAACGTGGTGGTGCGGAGAAGGTTGTGCTCGAGCTCGCCGAGATCTGGCCGCAGGCGCCGATCTACACCTCGCTGTACCGGCCAGAGTCCACGTTCGCTGGGTTTCGCGAGTGTGACGTCCGAACCTCGGCGCTTGACCACCTCCCCGTGGACAAGCGCTTCCGCAACCTGTTTCCGCTCTACCCTGCGGCGTTCCGATCGTTCGGCAAGATCGATGGCGACGTCGTCATTGCCAGCTCCAGCGGTTGGGCGCACCTCGCGAACGTCACTCCGCGAGCGTTGCGCGTCGTGTACTGCCACACGCCGGCGCGTTGGCTGTACCGCAGCGACAGTCTGAGCGCCGGCGGGCAGCGGTCATGGCGGCAGACGCTGATCCAACCCGCAGCCGGCGGGCTGCGAGCGCTCGACCAACGAGCTGCGCGAAGAGCGCACCTCTACATCGCGAACAGCCGTGAGGTCCAGCGCCGCATACGCGACACCTACGGGATCGATGCGCTGGTGGTGTATCCGCCCGTCGACACCAAGCGCTTGACGCCGCGGCCGCGGGGCGAGCGGCTGCTCGTCATCTCGCGGCTGCTTCCGTACAAGCGGGTGGACCTCGTCGTGCGCGCAGCGCAACAGCTCGGTATCGGCCTGGACGTGGTGGGTGACGGCCCGATGCTCAACGTGCTGCGGGGCATCGCCGGACCGGACGTCACGTTCCACCGAGCGGTGCAGGACCGTGTCGTTGTCGAGCTGCTCGAGGGCTGCCGTGCTGTCTGCGTCGCCGGCGAGGAGGACTTTGGGATCGTCGCCGTCGAGGCGCAGGCGGCTGGCAAGCCCGTGGTTGCCTACGCTCGCGGCGGAGCGCTCGAGACGGTGCAGGAGGGCGTGACGGGAGTGTTCTTCGAAGAGCAGACCGAGGATGATGTTGCGGCGGCAATCGCGGCAAGCGAGGACCTCGGCACACCGCCGGCGGTGATCGCCTCATACGCACGACGCTTCGGGCGTGCTGCATTCAGGCAGAATCTGCTCGCGGCGATCTCAGACCGCTTGGGCGGCTCGCGTTGAGCGCGGCGGCGCTCGCTCGCTTGCAGATGCCAGTCCTGCTGGCGTCACGCGGTGGGGCAGTTCCGGTGGGGGCAGTTCTTGACCGGGGTGTGGGCGGGATCCTGCATTACCGTGACTAACGCTCCGTAGACTTTGTTGGCTGCGCCCGCTCTGCGCGCAGCCATCCCACCACGAGTTCACCACGCCGACATCCATGACCAAGCCAGGCTCGTCTGGACCCCCCAGCCAGGGGGGGGATACGCTCGATCTCCGCGAGTATCTCCGTCCAGTCTGGCAGCGCAAGTGGATGATCGCACTGATCGTCGTGCTCGCGGCCGGCGGCACGTACGCCCTCGCATCGCTGCACCGCGGGGCGAGCCCGCCGCCGCGCTACGTCTCGAAGACCGAGGTTTACGTCGAGGTGGCTGACCCCGCCGCGCTGGTCGGGACCACCGCTGTGCCTCAGCCACCCGACGCGCAGCAGATATCGGACCTCGCCTTCCTGTTCACCGGACAAGCGATCATGCAGGCGGTGAGCCAGCGGCTTGGCATGCCGGCCGCCAAGGCCGGCTCGGTGGTCGCCGCACCGCTCAACTCAAGCTCCACGTTCTACAGCGGCACGAGCATCATCGTGGTTACGGCTACGAGCCGGTCGGCAAAGATGGCGGCGCGACTCGCCAACGCATACGTAGACAGCTTCCTTGAATCGCGCCGCCGAGCCGAGGCTGCTGCCGCCACCGCACAGGCCAACGCGCTGCAGCTCAGCCTGTCGAACGCCACGAGCAGCGCGGGGGCGGGGCAATCGGTGCAGGTGCAGATCCTGGAGCTGCGCACGCAGGCCCGCAACCCGAGCGCCGGCGCGAGCCAGGTCGCCCCGGCGCAGGTGCCAACGGCAGCCGAGCCGGTAGCGGCGCAGCGCTCACCCGCCAAGGACGCGCTGCTCGGCGCGATCGTCGGTCTGCTGCTCGGCGTCGGCATCGCCCTCGGCATCAGCCTGTTCGACCGCCGGCTGCTGCGCGTGGCTGCCGTCGAGGCGAGCTACGGGCATCCCGTCCTCGCCGTGATGCCACGCGTCACCGACGCGGCGCCGCTGCACGAGGGGCGCGCGGTGATACCGCTGGCGCTCGTCGAGACGCTGCGTGCCCTACGCGTCAATCTCCGCCTCACAAGCGGCAAGCATCCACCGCGCACCGTGCTCGTGACCAGTGCGATGCCGGGCGAGGGCAAGTCGACGCTCGCGCGCAACCTCGCGCTGGTCCATGCCGACGGTGGCGACAGCGTCCTGCTGATAGACGCCGACCTGCGCCGCCCGAGCGTTCCCGCGCTGTTCGCAATCGAAGGACACAGCGGCCTGACCCACGTTCTAAGCGGCGAGCGATGGCTGTCCACCGCCGTGGTGTCGGTACAAGGGGCGCACGAACCGCCCCGCGGTACGGACGGCGGCTTGCTGAGCCGCTGGCGTGCCGAGCAGCCCGCCGAGCGGAACCACCACGGTTCGCTCGATGTGCTCACCCACGGCGAGCTGCTCGACAATCCGGTGACGCTGCTCGCGTCACGCGCGATGGAGGAGTTGCTGGCAGCGGCGCGCAAGCGGTACGACATCGTCATCATCGACAGCGCGCCGATTCTCGCCGTCACCGACACGGTGCCACTGCTGGGTCTCGTCGACGCGGTCGTGCTCGTTGCGCGTCTCGGAGTGACGACTCGCGACGCCGCCGAACGCCTGACGGAGACCCTCAAGCGTGTGCCCGAGGCGAAGGTGGTGGGAGTGGTCGCCAACGACCTGCGCGACACGTTCCTCGACAGCGGCTACGGCGGCATGTACTCCAGTCGTTACGGCGGCTACGGCTACCGCAGCAGCTCAGATGAGCCCAAGCTGACCGTTCCAGCCAACTGAGCAAGGCTGATGAACGCGGCCGCCAACTTGGTGACCGATGCGCTGCGCCGGCAGTGGGGGGGGCGCGACGGTGCGCTCGCCAGGTGGCGCGGTGCCGCGCTCGCCGTGGTGCTCGGGAGCGCCACCGCGCTCGCGGTCGCCTACGCACCGATGCCGCGCACGCTGCTTGTGGGGGCCGTCGGGGCGCTGGTCGTGGCGCTTGTCTTGACCGCGTCACCGACCCTGACAGCGGTCCTACTTGGCGCGTCCATCCCCGAGATCCAGGATCTCACGGGCGGCCACCTCGGCGTCCATGTGGCCGCCAGCGACGTGATCATGGTGCTGATCGGCGCAGGCCTGCTCGCGGAGGGAGCAGCACGACAGCAGATCCCGTCGTTGGTTGCCCTCCGTCGCGTCCGCTTCCCGGTCGTCCAATACGTCTGGCTGATTGCGCTTCTGCTTGTCGTACACCTGAGCGTAGGTTCTCTACTGAAGAGCGGGCAGCGGCTCGAGCTGTTTGCGCTGCCCTTGCTCGTTGGAGCCTTCATCGCGCTGCGCGGCCGGCACATGATCGTTCTACGGGCGTACGTGCTCGCCGCGACGCTGCTCGCGATCGTCTGGCCGATATTGAACGCGCACGGGCTCGCGGGACAGTTTCAGAAGAACCCGACCGGAGGGTTCATCGCGAGCGCGATTCTGCTCGTGATCGCCGTGCGGGAGCTGCGGCGCCTGTGGTGGTGCGCGCCGCTTCTGCTCGTCGGCGCCGGGCTGACTGCGAGCCGCGGCGCGATTCTAGCCCTGGTTGTGGGCGTCGTAGTGATCTTCCTCATGCAGGCGGGCGCAAGCCGCCGCGCCATCATGGTCGCGCGGATCCTGGCGCTCGTCGTTACGGCGCTCGTGGTGTATCAGTTCCTCCCTGCAAACATCGCCTCGCGACTCACGAACTACATACCAAGCACGAGCTCGAGGAGCAGCTACGCTCTGTACATCCGCGAAGCGTACGATCACGACGCCGAGCAGCTGATCGCTGCGCACCCATGGACGGGGGTCGGGGTCGGCAACTACCTCGCCGGCGCCGTCACACAAGGTACCTCGACCACCGATCCGCACAACGTGATCCTGCTCGAGGCGGCGGAGGGAGGCTACGTGTTCGCTGCGAGCTTCATCCTGCTCATCGGTGGTGTGGCGTTTGCGCTCTGGCGTGTCCGACGCAATGAGCTGGCAGCAGGCGCGGCAGCGGTTCTCGTGGCAACCGCAGCGCACGGTCTCGTCGATGTGTACTGGGTGCGAGGCACGCCGGTGCTCGGCTGGCTGATCGTGGGGATGGTCTGCGGGCTGGTGAGCAAAGGCAGCTCGGAGGTGTCGGCGTGAGACAACGACCCGTGCACGCGGTGGTTGTCGCATACCACGCGCCAGCAGCGCTCGGGCACTGCCTCGCCGGCCTGGAGCGCCAGGTGCCGGTCACCGTCGTGGACAACTCGTCGTCGGTGGATGTGGCGACGGTCGCCGACCGTCACGCTGCGGCCTACGTCGACTGCGGAGCCAATCGCGGGTTTGCCGCCGCTGTAAACGTGGGGCTCGATCGGCTCGCAGGCGAGCCCGGAGATGTTCTGCTGCTGAACCCGGACGCCGTGATCGGGCCCGGCGCCGTGCGCGAGCTTGTGAGCTTCCTACACGCGCCGAGCAATGCGCGCGTCGCAGCCGTCGTACCGGCGCTGCGCGGCTTCGCGGGTGACGAGCAGCGCATCGTCTGGCCGTTCCCGACGCCGCTTCGCATGTGCGCTGAGGCGGTCGGCTTGGGACGCGCGCCGGCGCGGCGCACGTTCGTTGTCGGCGCTGTACTGCTGCTGCGGCGCGAGGCCCTCGAGGACGTCGGCGGCTTCGATGAGCGTTTCTTCCTCTACGCCGAGGAGGCGGACTGGCAGCGACGCGCGCGTGCGCGAGGCTGGACGTCTGCTGTCTGTGCTGATGCGGTTGCTGAGCACATCGGCGCCGGCACGAGCACGGACGACCGTCGCCGGGAGCTGCTGTTCCACGCCGCACAGGAGACCTACATCAGGAAGTGGTACGGCCCCGTCGGCTGGTGGATCTACCGTCTTGCCGCGTGCGCCGGAGCGGGCGTCCGCGCGCTCATGCTCACCCACGCGCGCCGCGGTGAGGCGGCCCGGCGAATGCTCCTCTACCTTCGGGGGCCATGTCGCTGTGCCGCCGTGGAGCACGATTGACCCAATGCCTAGCGTGCTGCACATCGTCACGACGGCGGGGTTTGCCGGCGTCGAGCGCTACGTCTGTAACGTCGCCGTGGAGACGGCCAGCCGCGGCTGGGAGGTTGCCGTAGTCGGCGGAGACGGCGAGCGGATGCACGCTGCGCTAGAGGGGCGTGTGCGTTGTGAACCCGGGGCCACGCTCATACAGTCCGTTCGTTCGGTACGCAGCCTGGGACGGTGGGACATCTGTCACGCCCACATGACGGCAGCCGAGGCCGTGGCCGTGTTCACAAGGCCGGTTCACCGCGCGCCGATCGTCAGCACGCGGCACTTCGCGGCCCGACGCGGTGCAAGCTGGGCCGGACGCATTGCAGCGCCATTGATCGGCGCCCGCCTAACACGGGAGATAGCGATCGGAGAGTTCGTCGCAGCACACCTCGAGCGGGTGCCCGACTCGGTCATCGTCACCGGTGTGCCCGAGTCCGAATGCCTGTGGCAGGCCGGGAACCGCACGGTCCTCGTGTTGCAGCGCCTCGAGGCGGAGAAGGACACGAGCACTGCGCTGCGCGGCTGGGAGGCCTCGGGTCTCGGGAACGACGGATGGTCGCTGAGCGTCTTCGGCGACGGCTCCGAGCGAGCCGAGCTCGAGCGCTGGGTCGCGGAGCAGGAGGTCGCCGGCGTCACCTTCGGCGGCTGGACGGACGACGTGGCGGGGGAGCTCGGGCGCGCCGGCATCCTGCTGGCGTCCGCGCCGGCCGAGCCGCTGGGGCTCTCGGTGCTCGACGCGATGGCCGCGGGCGTGCCGGTCGTGGCCTCCGCCGCGGGCGGGCATCTCGAAACGGTGGGGCTCATCCCCGCAGCGCCGCTGTTCCCGCCGGGAGACGCGTCGGCGGCTGCCAATGCGTTGCGCTCGCTCCGCTCCGAGAGCTTGCGGCGGCGGCTGTCCGAGGCTGGCCGGCAGCTGGTCGCCGAGCAGTTCACGATTGGGCGCTACACGGACCGCCTGCTGCTCGAGTACGACGCGGCCCGCAGCGTCATGCCCACGCCTCAAGCGCAGGCCGTCACGGAGCGGGCGTGATGAGCGACGCCACGGTTCGACTGACCCCGCTGACTGCGACGCAAGAGCCCACCCTGCGCGAGCTCGTCGTCTGCTCGCTCGAGGCGTGGGATGACGTTTGGCGACGCAACCAGTTCTTCGCTGACGCGCTGCTGCGTCGCAACCCGTTGCTGCGCATCCTGTTTGTCGAGCCTCCCGCCGATGTCCTGTTTGACCTCGTGAAGGGCCGCCGTCCAGCCATGCCGCGAGTCAGACAACTGCGAACCGACGGCAGTCTCGTGGCGTTGCGGCCGTTCAAGCCGCTGCCGCGTCGGCTTGGGTCGCTCAGCGACGCCGTTCTGCTGGCGAGCGTCTTGCGTGTGGCTCGCCGGCTCGGCTTCGCGAGCCCAACGCTGTGGCTCAACGACGTCACGTATGCCCCGCTGATCGAGCGCACCGGCTGGCCGACCGTCTACGACGTCACAGACGACTGGCTGCTCGCGCCAGTCGCGAAGCGGGAGATCACGCGGCTGCGCCGCCTCGACGAGCTGGCCCTCAATCAGGCGCACCAGGTCGTCGTGTGCTCGCCCGCGCTGGCTGCGAGCCGGGGGGCGCAGCGATCGGTGCAGGTCGTGCCGAACGGCGTCGACGCCGAGCACTTCCGCCGCCCGCGCCCCAGACCGCACGATCTGCCCCCGGCGCCGGTTGCTGTCTACCTCGGAACGCTCAACGAGGCGCGCCTCGACGTCGATCTGATCGTCGAGCTCGCGCGCGCGCGGCCCGACCTGGCGGTCGCGCTCGTCGGCCCCGATGCGCTCGCGGCGGCATCGCGGCGCGCACTCCGAGCGCAACCGAACGTCCACCTTCTCGGGGCGCGGCCGTACGCTGACGTCCCCGCGTACCTCCAGCATGCCGATGTCGTGCTCGTGCCGCACCGGGTGACGCCGTTCACTGACAGCCTCGATCCGATCAAGGCGTACGAAAGCGTCGCCGTTGGCACCGCCACCGTTGCGACAGCTGTCGAGGGCTTTCGCGAGCTCTCCGGGCAGATCCAAGTCGTGCCCCGCGAGGCGTTCATCGCCGCGGTTGGCGTGGCGCTGTCCTCACCGCCGAGCAGGTCGCGGCAGGCCGCCGAGCCAGCCAGCTGGGATCAGCGTGCCCGCGCGTTCGAGGATGTGCTGGAGAGCGCACGTGCTGCAGCCGATGAAGTCGGCGGAGACTGATGCGACAGCGCGCCCACAGCAGTTCGTCGACCCAGCAGATCCGCCGCCTGCTCGGCACGCGACGGCTGTCGGTCATCGCGCTGGTGGTCGTCTCGGTGGTTGCCGGCCTGACCGAGGCAGTGATCCTCGCGATAGTCGCTCAGGCTGCGAGCGCGCTCGTCGCCGGGTCACGCGGGGTGCATGTGACTGTGGGACCGTTGCACCTCGCGGTCACCGTTGGCGCGGTGGTGGCAATCGGCTTCGGCATGGCCTTCTTGCGAACCGTGCTGCAGGCGCCGCTGTCCGCCCTTCCCGCCCAAATCATGTCCGACGTTCAGGCTGCGTTGCAGCGCGAGCTCTTCGCTGCCTACTCGAAAGCGTCCTGGACCGAGCAGTCGCGCGACCGCGAGGGCCACCTGCAAGAGCTGATGACCAATCAGGTGCTGCAGGCGGCGGTGGGTGCCATTTCCGCGACATCCCTCGTCACGGCTGTCCTCACGTTGATGGTGATGATCGGCTCCGCGTTGCTGCTCAACGCGCTGGCCGCCGCCGCAGTCCTCGTCGTTGTGGTGCTCATGTTCGTGGCTCTACGACCGCTGAACCAGCTCGGGGTTCGTCAAGTGAGAGCGATGTCCGCGATCCAGATGCGCTTCGCAAGCGGCGTTGGTGAGGCGTCACGGCTCGCCGAGGAGACGCGTGTCTTCGGTGTGGCGGACGCGCAGCGCGACCGTGTGGGCTCGTTCGTCGACGAGCTGCGAACGCTCAGCTACCGGGCACAGACACTCACTCGCATCGGGCCGAACGTCTATCAGAGCGCCATCTACATGCTCGTTCTCGGCGGACTCGCCGCGCTGAGTGCGACACACGCCGGACACGTCGCCTCGCTTGGCGCCGTCGTGCTGCTGCTGCTACGCGCTGGCTCATACGGCCAGCAGGTCCAGGGGAACTACCAAGCGTTGCGATCGACGCTGCCGTTTGTCGAGCGCGTCCAGCAGGTTGAGCAGCGCTACACGGCGAGCATGCCCACCTCGGGCGACGAGCCGCTCGGCGATGTGCGGAGCCTGACCTTCGAGCACGTCAGCTTTGCCTACACGGCGGGCGTGCCGGTGCTGTCGGACATCAGCTTCACGGTTGGCGGCGGCGAGGCGATCGGGGTGATCGGCCCGTCTGGCGCCGGCAAGTCGACGCTCGTGCAGATCCTGCTCCAGCTGCGCGCGCCGGACAGCGGACGCTACCTCGTGAACGGCGAGCCGGTGGGGTCCTTCAGGATCGCCGACTGGCAATCACAAGTGGCGTATGTGCCACAGGAACCGCAGCTGCTGCACGCCTCCGTCGCCGACAACATTCGCTACTTCCGCGAGCTCGACGACTCCGCTGTCGAAGAGGCAGCGCGCCTGGCGCGCATCGACGATGACATCGCGAGCTGGGCGGACGGCTATCACACCGTCATCGGGCCTCGCGCCGATGCCATCTCAGGTGGCCAGCAGCAGCGGATCTGCATCGCGCGCGCGCTCGCTGCCACCCCGACCGTTCTCGTGCTCGACGAGCCGACCAGCGCACTGGACCCGCGGTCCGAGAGCCTGCTGCAGGAGTCGCTGTTGGCGCTGAGGGAGCAGCTGACGCTGTTCATCGTGGCCCACCGGATGTCAACCCTCGACATCTGCGATCGCGTGATGGTCATCGTCGACGGTCGCCTCGATGCATTCGACGACGCCGCCAGCCTCAAGCGCCAGGACGGCTACTACCACGCGGCGCTCGCCCTCAGCCGGCCCGCCGATGATTCTTGATCGGCGCAGGCGTTGTGTCTGGCGGGGTCCAAGCCACCGCTGAGACCTGCAGGAAGCTTCCGTGGTCGACCAGCCGCTGATCTCGATCGTCATTCCCGCACACAACGCTGCACGGTTTCTCGGAGCCACGCTCGACAGCGTGCTCGCCCAGCACGAGGAGCGTTGGGAGTGCGTCGTCATCGACGATCGCTCCAGCGACGACACGCTCGCGCTGGCGCGACGGTATGAACAGATGGACCGACGGATTCATGTCTACAGTGCCGCGGCCGGCGGACCGTCGGCGGCGCGCAACCACGGGTTCCGGCACATCGCCGAGGGCTCTCGATACGTTTCGTTCATGGACAGCGACGACGTGTGGCTTCCGCACGCACTGGCGACACTCGTCGCACGGCTAGAGACCACACCCGGCGCCATCGGGAGTCATGGGCTGGCCGAGTTCATCGACACCGCTGGCGCACCGCTCGAACCGGGCGCCTACGCAGAGATCGGTCGTCGTCGCCTGGGGCTCGAAGGCCGTCGCCTGATCACGTGGCCGCTCGATCGGCCTACCTGCTTCGAGGTCCTCGCGAATGGCAATGTCCTGTTCCCACCGGGGCTGGTTCTCGCACGCCGCGACGCCTACGAGCGAGCCGGTCCGTTCGACGAGACGCTCTCGGCTGCTGAGGACTGGGACATGCTGATCCGCCTGAGCCGCTTCGGCGACATCGCGTTCGCCAATGATGTGATCCTCCTGTACCGCAGGCACGATCAGAATCTCGGTGCGCGTGAGACTGTCCCCGAGCAAGCGTGGCGTGTGCGGTGCATCGCCTTTCATGCGCCGGAGAACTCCCCGGCCCAGCGGAGGATCGCGCGACGCGGCTGGCGTGCGTATCAGGTCCACACAGCCCGTCAGCGGCTGGGCTCGGCGCTCAGTGCTCTGCGTGAGCATCGACTTCGTGCTGCCGCACTGCTGATGCTGAGATTGCCGGTACACGCGCTGCGCTACGTCCGCGGCTACCCGCTGCCGCGGGCGCGGCGGGAGCTGCTCACTTGGTGATGGATCGGCGGATCGCGTGAACGTCTTCATCGCGACAGCCGGCGACGAGGCGTGGAACCGCGAGCTGCGGGCTGAGGTCGTGGCTGTCGCGCGGCGTGACCGCTTTGGCGTGCACGTCGTCGTCGAGGAGCCACGCGACTCCGACATCGTGCTGTTCGTCGATGCCCACCAGCATCTGACGGACTGGCGCATGCACGCCCTGCGCACGCACCCGCTGGTTCGCGCGAGACCGATGGCGGCGTTCGTCTATGACGAGCGTGACGTGCCGCGCGACCTGCTGCCTGGCGTGTACGTCTCGATGCCGCGCAACCGCTTCGACGCCGAGCGTCATCGCGCAGTCGGCTACTACTGGCTCAAGACCGACACGACCGGGGTGCGCGGCGCGGTCCCTGACCTGTTGTTCTCCTTCGCCGGGCGCGCGACGGGCGGCGTGCGTGATGCGGTGCTCGCGCTGCGCCACCCTCGGGCGATCGTCGAGGACACGACGCGCTACGACTTCTTCGCCGGCGACCGGGACGAGCTTGCACCCGCCCAGGAGCGCTACCGTGAGGTGATCGGCCGGTCGAAGTTTGTGCTGTGCCCGCGCGGCGCTGGCAGCGCCTCGCTTCGGCTGTTCGAGGCGCTCGCCGCGGGCCGCGTCCCGGTCATTCTCAGTGATGCATGGGTCGAACCGGCGGGCATCGCCTGGGCCTCCTGCGCGCTGTGCATTCCCGAGCGGGACGTTGCTGGCGTGCCTGCGCAGCTGGAGCGTGCCGAGGCGCAATGGCCCGCGATGAGTGCTGCCGCCGCGGCCGTCTACGACGAGTGGTTCGCACCAGACGTCTGGTTCCACCGCGTCGTCGAGTGCTGCCGCGAGCTTGGGGAGGCTGGCAGGCGAGGCGTACGGCGGCAGCAGTTCACGATCGGCTACTGGCGCGACGGGGCTCGGCGGCTGCGACACGGCCGCGGTTGAGTCGATGACTTCGCTCATCCTTGGTGCTTACAGCCGGCTCCCGGTGAGCCTCCTCAGCCCGTTCGTTCGCTCGCTGCGCGCGACGGCGTTCAACGGCTCATTGTGCATCGTCGCCGGGCAGTGCGACGACGAGCAGCGGGTGCAGATCGGCGATCTGGCTGATGCGGTCGTGGATGTCCGCGGCGACTACTCGAACGACTTCCGGGTCCGGCGAGCGATGCTCAACTATCTCAAGCGCCAGCGCGGACTGAGACGGACCTATGACCCGGCGTTCCGGATTGCGGCACGGTTCGGCGCCGAGCGGGACTCCGAGCGCCGCTGGGCCTGCCTCGAATACCACCTCGAGGGTCTCCAAGCGCTCCGGTACATGTACTACCACCGTTACATCGTCGAGCGGGCGCCCCAGGCCGACCGCATCATGCTCACCGATCTGCGCGACGTGGTGTTTCAGCGCGACCCGTTCGAGGATCCGCTGGTCGGGTTGGAGGTCTACTTGGAGGATGAGTCGGTGCGCATCGGTGCCGACGCGTTCAACACGCGTTGGATCAGGGAGCTATTCGGCGAATCGCTCGTGCGGGAGATGACCGGACGTGTGGTGTCCTGCTCGGGCACGGTGATCGGCACGCGCGAGGCGATGCTCGCATACTGCGCCGAGATGATGCGGTCGATCGTCTGGCGGCGGCGCCCGATGGGGGAGCACGACCAGGCCGTGCACAACGCGCTGCTGTATGAGGGTCGGTTGCCGGCCGCCACCGCGATCCCCAACGGCACCGGCCGTGTCCTCACGCTTGGCGGGATGGCCGCTCCAGGTATCGATCACGATGGCCTGATCCGCAATAGCGACGGAAGCGTGCCGGCGGTGCTGCATCAGTGGGATAGACACGCGGCGCTTGCCGAGCGCTTCTCGGCCCTGTGAACGTCACATTCCGACTGACCCAGCGTCGCTCCTAGGCGTACCCGGTCCGCTCGTAGCCGACGACGCGGCCGGCTTCCTCAGCCCAGTAGCGGAGCAGCCGCCGCTGAGCCCACCACGGTCGCACTAGTCGCCCGCGCCGCGCAGCGAGCGTCTCGAGCGAGCTGGCGTGGTGGTGCCAGAGCCTGGCGTGCGAAAACGCTCGGGCCAGCTCCTGCGCTGCACTGCTGCGGACCGGCCAGTCGTCCTCGAGCGCCTCGAGGATCGACGGTATGCGCTCGACGTCCCGTTCGGCGACGCGGACCGTCGCCGACGACCAGTCGACCCCGGCTGGCGGCAGCCACTCGTCGCTGATGATGACGGGGACGCGGCCGGTCTGCAGCACCTCGTACAGCCGCATCGTCGCCGGACCGTAGCCGCGCGGGCACAGCACGAACTTCGAGCGGGCGAGCGTCTCCCCGTAGCGGGCCTGATCGGGCCTGTCTTCGGCTACCAGCTGCCTGAAATGCACGGCGCCTGTGTCTTCAATCAGGGCGCGAGCGTGTCGGAGCTGCAGTATCCGCTCGCGAACTGGATGCGTGCGGCTGCCGATGAACGAGAACAGCAGGTCGGGCTCGCGCTCAACCGGGCGATCGTTGAACGTCAGCGAGGCGTATGGACCTCCCACCAGCAGCTTGTACCGCCTCGCCCAGCGCGGCGAGCCGCACACGTAGATTCCGGGAAGGCTCCAGACGGGCCGGTCGCGCTGGTCGTAGACGTACGCCTTGCGCTTGTGGCTGCGCACGAGTGGATGCTGCCGCAACCGCCGCTGGAAGACGTCGTCGTCATGACAGTGCAGATCGACGAACAACAGCACGTCACTGCTCGCTGGATCGTCGTCGAGTTCGTGTGCGCCGACCGTGTCGGCCTGAGCAAGGCGGATGAACGTGTCACGGGCGGCGGCGCTGGCCGCCGTTTCGCCTGCCGTCGCAACGTGGACGCGCACAGCAGGAGGCTAGCAGCGACATCGCGACCGGCAGCTAGAACCACTGCAGTCCGCGTGCGGCGATCAGGTTCGCCAGCCACCGCGTCTTCCCACCGAGCAGCCACTCGGTCTGGGATCCGGCCTCGAGCCACGCTCGCATCTCGACTGTTCGATCCTCGCCGGATGCGGCTTTGCGCAGCCGCCGCCAGGCACGCACGGCCCTGACAAGCCGTCGCGGAAGACTCGCGGCTCGCTCGCCGCGAAGCCGCTGGTAGCGGACCGAGCCGAAACCGAGGTGAAAGATGATGCGCCGCGTGTTTTCCACGGTCAGCCGGTGCTCGTCTAGAAGATGCCAAACGACGGCGTTTGGCGTATAGACGACCTTGTGGCCTCGCGCTAGCGGAGCCAGGACGAAGTACTCCTCATAGCCGAACTTGAGCTTTCCTACGGGTCCCAGGCGTACGTCAAACGGCTCCGGCCCGAGGAGGCTGGCGCGCACAGCCATGTTCGCACCCAGCGGCAGCCGCGTCTCGGTGAACACGAACGGCGATAGCCCATCGTCCCCCAGCGTCAATGGCGTGAAGATTCCGTCATCGGTGAGCCACCCCGGTCGATCGCACAGGAAAGTCGGCACGATCCGACCGCCGACGGCGGCGATCTCACTGTCAGCGAACGGTTCGACCAGGGCATCGATCCACCCCGGCTGGACCTGGACATCGTCGTCTGTGAACAGCAGCAGCTGACCAGCGGCTTGCCTTATGCCACAGTTGCGCGCCGCCGAGACCCCCGGATCGGCAAGCCAGGCGCCACTGAGCGGTCGGGGCGATTGGCCGGCGGCGTTTGCGATGACCTCTGCCGTACGGTCTTGGGAAGCATTGTCGACCACCACCACCTCGGCGCTGGTTGCGGACGGATCTGCGGCGATCGACGCGAGACACCGCGCCAGCGAGTCGGCGCGGTTGTGCGTGCACACGATTATCGATGCGTATGGCTGCGGCGGCATAGTCAGAAGATCGCGACGTTCGGCAGCGCCTTGCGCAGGCCCGGGCGAACGCCGGCACCGATCACGTTGACGGGCACGCGGAGCGGGATGGCAGGTGCGTCTAGCAAGTCGAGTCCAGATTACGCGGCGGCCCGCCGCCGGCGAGTCGGCCGCTCCGCCAGTGCCTCGCCGTACACAGCGAGATACTCGTCACAGATACGGCGCCAAGACAGCTCGCGTGCGCGGACTCGTCCGGCCGCGGGATCGGTGGGACTAGCCAGCTCGGCGGACATCGCCTTGGCGAGGGCTGCCGGGTCGTGCACGTCGGCTGGGCGGCCGCACGCGCCGGCCGCTTCGCCGAGGCCTGTATCGCGCGCGTAGACGAGGCCTCGGCCCGCCGCCAGGGCTTCGAGTGCGACTATCCCGAACGGCTCGATACGGCTTGGTACCACGGCTACGCGCGAAGCACCGAGCAGTGCGCGGACCCCGTCGCGATCGAGCGGCCCGACGAACTCGACGCCGTCGCCGGCCAGCGTGCGAAGCCGTGGCGTATCGACCCCTTCGCCACCGATCAGCAGGCGGGCATCGCTGACCTGCTGGCGAAGCAGCGCGAAGCCGGCGATCGCGAGATCGAAGCCCTTCGCAGGCACGTGGCGACCCCAGGCGCAGAGGACCGGCGCCGATGGCGGCGGCTCGACGTCCCACTGGCTCACATCGACGCCGTTGGCGATAATCGTGGCGGAGTCAAAGCGCGGGGCGTATCGGATGCAGTGCTGCGCAGTCCAGGCAGAGCAGGCAGTGAGCGCCGCAGCGGCGCGCGCAGCGGCTCGGAAGCTAAGGCGCATGTACAGGCTGCGCTGGTAGATCTGGTGTGCGTCCATGACTGTCTCGCCCTGGCTCGTCAACACGAGCGGCAGCCGATGCCTGCGCGTATAGAGCAAGAGTGGTGCAGTCTGCGTGCTCGCACACTGCACGTGAACCACGTCGGGGCGTGGTCGCAGTGCGTCGAGCGAAGCCTGCAGGCGCGGCTGGGACACGGTGAAGCTTGCCAGCTGGAGCGGTCGCAGCCGGGGCGCCGTGAACGCAAGCCGACGAACCTCGACGCCTTCACAGACGGCGTTCGAAGCGAGGCTCGGAGAGGGTTGGTTGGTCACGACCAGGACCTCGTGGCCGCGGCGCCCGAGCTCGCGCGCGAGCTGCAGTGTCGCTTCCTCGACGCCGCCACGGTGTGGGAAGAACGCACTTGGCGCGAGCCAGACGTGCATCAGCCGGTTACCGCGAGACTCGCCATGCGCGAGCGGACATTATCTGAGGGCCGCGTGGCAGTCCGTCCGTGTTGCGCGCCCGCTCATCTACACTGCGGCCGTGTCGAACTCGGACGTGCGCGCGTCGCTGATCGTGCTCAACTACAACGGCGCCACGGTGCTCCAGCGATGTCTCGAGTCGCTGACTTGCGCGATGGGTCCGCAGGACGAGCTGATCGTCGTCGACAACGCATCGCCGGACGGCAGTGGGGAGATCGCGCGCACGTTCTGTGCTGCGGGCGAGCGCCGGCTGTTCATCCAGCGTGCGGTGAACAACTACATCTTCGGGCTCAACGACGGGCTCGCCCGCGCCAACGGGCGCTACGTCGGCTTCCTCAACAATGACAACTACTTCGAGCCCTCAAGCATCGATCAGATGCTGCGGTGCTTCGAGAATGCCTCCACCTTTGCCGTCTGTCCGCGGATAGTGCGTGAAGCCGACGGCTTCGATCAGGGCGCGCTGACGAGCGGCTATTGGAAGGCGGGCCTGATCTTCTACCGCGTTCACGATCACGATCCGCGGGCGGAACGGACGTTCTTCGCGGTTGGCGGTCAATCGCTGTTCGATCGCCAGAAGCTCGAGGAGATCGGGACAATCGACGAGCTGCTGTACCCGATGTACCACGAGGATATCGAGCTGTCCTGGCGCGCTTGGAAGGCGGACTACGAGGTCCGCTACGCGCCGGACGCCATCGTGCGCCACGTCGGAAGCCATGCGAGCGGCAGCGTGTTCACCAGTGCCGAGCTGCGCGCGTTCGTACGGCAGAACGAGTTCCTCATGGTCTGGAAGAACGTCACCGATCGCAGCTTGATCACCGAGCATGTGTTGCTATTACCGGCTCGACTGTTGGTGGCGTGTGCGAAGCGCGACTGGCCGACGCTCGTAGGGTTCTGGTCCGCGCTTCGAAGGCTGCGTCGCGTGCGCGCTGCGCGAGCTCGTGCCCGAGGTGCCGCGCGGGTGTCCGACAGGACTGTCTTGCAGCGCGTCTCGGCTGAGGGCCTCGCGATCATCGGCTCTGGCCAAGCGTGGGTAGCGGCTGATCGGTCAATTCGAAAGCCCTCCGAGGAGGCACTGCGGGTCCTGTTGCTGAGTCCCCTGCAGGGACGTGACCCAGAATCTGGAGACACGTCCTACACCTCAGCGCTCCTGGCGGATCCACCGCCAGGTGTGTCGTACACGACGTATCACGATGCGCTGATCGCTGGGACGCTTCGCGTGCGCGGCAGGAAGCCGTGGCGCCCTGATCCGAGTCTCACCGACATGTGGATCTTCGCCGCTCGCAGTATCGAATCTGCCTTGCGCCGAGGCTCGCTCACGTTTCGCGAGCAATTCCGGTTCCTCTCGGTAGACCCGGACAGCTTCGACCTCGTTCATCAGCACGTGTTCGCGGTGCGTCAGGTTGGGCCCAAGGTCCCAGTCGTGTGTGTAGCCGGCTATCCGCTGACGGAGCTCTACCGAACGCGCGAGCGCTGGGGGAAGCTCCATTTGCGTGTTGCGCTCGCCGTGGAAACCGCGTTGTCGCGTGTGTGTGACGTGAATGTCCCCTGGCTTCGTACGACGAGCGACGGCGTAATGGCTGTTTACACCGAGAAGTTCCGCGCATGGCTGATCGAGCGGGGTATCGATGGCGACCGAATCCACGTTACGTCGACAGCTCTGCAACCTCTCGACCTGCCGGAGAAGCGCTCCGATGGCAGAACACTGGGGCTCATCGTGCGAGACTTCGAACTCAAGGGCGGCGACATCGCGCTCGCTGCGTTCCGTGAGTTACGTGCGAGCGACCCGGCATGGCGGCTCATCGTGGGTACCACCCTCGAGGAGGCCGGCGCATATCTCACACCCGAGCCAGGGATTGAATTGGTCATCGATCCAACGCGTGAGATGGTGCTGAGCGAGCTCCTTCCACGGATTGACGTGCTGCTCGCACCGACTCGTGCCGACTGTGGTGCTCCGTACACGGTGCTCGAGGCCTTGCAGGCAGGGACCTGCGTCGTGACCTCGGACATTGCGTGGCTCGATCCGCGCTTGCAACTGCCGGCCGTAGCTCGCGTCGCGGCGGATCCGTCAGCCGTTGCGGCGGCCGTTGTCGCGCTGGCTGATCAGGATGTCCGGGTGGCCCGGCTTGCCGCTCGGGAGCTCTGGCGCCGCGAGTTCTCTACGGAGCAACTGCACCCCCTGTTGCTCAAGGCGTACGCTGCTGCCCTCGACGCACACGAGCGGCGAACCGCTGAACGCGCCTGATTGGGCGGCCCGAGGGCGGCTGGCGCGCGGGCTGCTCATCGAGGTTGTCGTCGAGGCCGCGCGCCAGCGGAGCGAACGTGTACTGGTGGTTGGCAACGAGGCGACGCACTAGCTCGACGGTCTCCGTTACTGTCCTGCGGCTCCTTTTCTGTATTGGCTCGAGACGGCTGTCGTGCATGAGGATGGTCGCGGACGACCCTTTCTGTGCCCCCAGTTGACGGATCACTTGTTCGTACATGTCCGTTGCTGAGGTACCTGCGTAGTCAGTGCTGTCGATCGTCCAGCCGGCAAGCTCGAGCCGGCGCTCCCGGGCCGTCGCGGCGCTTACGCCAGTCTGCAACTGTCCCCACGGTGTCCGCCACAGGTGTGGCGTAGGAACGCCGAGCTCGCGCAGCAGTGTCAGGACCGCGTCGATGTCGGCGCGGATCCCATCCGGCGTCATGTCCAGATGGGAGCGGTGTGCCCAGCAATGCGGCTGTACTGAATGGCCAAGCTCGAGGACCTCCCGGACGACCTCAGCATGCTTCTTGGCGTGTGCTCCCCAGACGAAGAACGTCGCCGTGATGGCGTGCGCATCCAGCACTTCCAGGATCTGACGTGTGCCAGTCGGGTGCGGGCCATCGTCGAACGTGAGTGCAACCTGCTGCGGCATCCGGGCACAACCATAACGCGCGCCGCGCCGGGCTATGCGCAAGGCCGCACCAGCCTGGCGCCGGGCGCGTCATCGCCTCCCGACGGCCGCCGCCGGCGCGCGCTCGCGAACTGGCAGGAGTCGCCCCCCCAGCGGCGGCTTCTCGCCGCGGGTGGAAGCGTCGCTGCGGGATGACTGCGCGACGGACACCGCCGTGGCGATGAACAACAGCAGCTCGGCGAGGAAGAAGCGGATCTGGACGGCCTGCGGTGAGTTGGCTACGTTCCCAATGTAGGAGTCTGGGAACGCGAACAGGAATAGACCGGGAAGGGCTGCAGCTACGCCGGACAGGCTGCGCCGAAAGGCGATGGTCGTCAGCAGACAAGGGACCGCAACGAGCAGATAATGCACCTCGGAAACGCTGCCGGCGAGGAACGTGGCGAGTAGCAACAAGGTTCCTATGCCCGCGACACTTCCCGGCCTCGACGCTTGTCGTGCCCAGACGCAAGCAAGTGTCGCCGCGAGTGCCACCACGGCGGCTCGTGCAGCGGATCCCCACGTATCCACTCCTAGCCGCTCGGCTACGCCGCGTATCGAAATGTCGTAGACGGCGTGTCGACCAGTGTTCGTGCCGCTGGCTTCGATGTGCCAGAACACGGAGAAGGAGTGCGCACCGCCGGGAACGAGAACAATCGCGATGGCGAGCAATATGCACGCGCCGATCCACGCTTCCAGGACCGGCCGCCATTTGCGTCTGAGTAACGGCAGGAGGATCAACGGCAGGAGCATCGGCTTGAGCAGAAGCGAGAAGACTAGAAGTGCGCAACCGGTGCGCCAGCGGCCTGCCTCGAAGAGCAGCAACACGCCCACCGCGACCGGTGCCAGCAGTAGCGACAGGTTGCCGAGCGCCAGCGTGTAGGTCAGGGCGTCGCTCTTCACCATCACACCGGCCGCGAGCGCTGAAAGCAGCAGCCAGATGCCTCGCCGCCACGGAGCCGCAGAGAGAAGACCCGCTGACGCCACAGCAATCGCACTTAGGACAATCCACACATTCAGCGCAGCTACATAACGTCCCAGCGACAATGGCAGGAACGCGACGGCCGCCGTGGGTGGGTAGACCATCGTCGGGTCCGAGTAGATAGACACCCCATGTAGCAGTGCCACTCCGGCGCCACGCATGGTGGCGAAATCCACGCCCTTTCCCGGGTTGCCGATGGCTCGTCGCGCCTGCTCGACGGCGACCGCGATAGCTAGAAGCAGGCATCCGGCGGCGAGTGCGGTCCTAAGAGGCCACGCTCTCCGAAGCAAGGTCACTCGATGAGCCTAGCCGCTCCTTGCTGGACGGCTGCGACGTGTATTAGTGGGTCGCGAGGTGCGCTTGGTTGCCTGCGGCGTCGGTGTGCTTCCCGCTTCGGCTGGTCGCTCGCAAACCATGACGATCTCGGGGCCGAACGTCGGTCGGATGCGGGCGATCAACGCGAGCAGGCGCTTCAGCGGTGTCGCCGCTCCTGACCGCCCGACCGTGAGGTGAAAGTGTCGTGACTGGCGCAGCACCACCTCGAGGCCGGCGGTTCGCATCAGCAAGTCCATCTCGGCGAACGTGTATTCGCGGGCGTGCCGTGCGTGCGGGAGGCCGCCAATCCAGTCCGGGAGCGGTGATCCGGACGAGCGTCCGATGAGCGCGCGGAATCTGGTCACGAGGTATGCGGCGTTGGGAGTGGTGAAGTAGAGTCGCCCGCCGGGTTTGAGTATCCGGTGCACCTCTTTGAGAGCCAGCACCGGATACTCGCGGAGATGCTCATAGACCTCCGTCATCAGAACGGCGTCGAAGGAGCTGTCGGCGAGCGGGTAAGGCGTGTTTTCGAGGTTCCAGACGACCTCGGCGACGCCGGCGCGTTGGAGCAGCTCCCGCATCCTCCCGTCCTCGCCAGCACCCCACGCATCGGGGGCCTCTCCGAGGTCGACGCTCGTCGCGGTGTATCCGATCTCTGACAGGTGTGCGATCTGATCGCCAGGCGCGGAGCCGAGCTCGACGACCGCTGCTGGCGGCGAGAAGTCGCTCGCGAGCAGCGCCTCGACATAGGCGTAGCGCACTTGCGCCTCGACGCTGAGGTTGCCGCTGGCGGCAGGCACTGGACCATCGTACCGGCCCTACGCAGACGCTCATCGTGGCAGCCAGGCCATCGTTTCGCCTGCACGATCGATCAGCCAGGCGATCGCCCGCGGGAGCGGCCCGCCGTTGCGGAGGAGGGGAAGCGCGAACGGGCGCAGGCCACCGCGCGCAGCGGCGGTCGGACCGAACTCCTCGCGCGCCTGCGCGCGCCGCCGGCGCGGGGATCGTGGGAGCGGAACGCGTGAACGGTCCTTTGTGCGCGCGGCCTCGAACAGGCTAAGCGCCTGTTCGGCTACGGCCGCCCAACCACCAGCTTGTGTCTGACGCCTGCCGAGCTCGCGCCGGCCCGCGAAGTCGGTGCCATCGGCGAGAACTGCGACGACGCGACGAGCGAGCTGCTCGACGTCGCCGCAGGGGACGATGATCCCGGCGTCGCCGGCGACCTCGGGGATAGCGCCGCTCGCGTAGCCAGCGACGACTGCGCCGCTCGCCTGGGCCTCCACTATCACGCGACCGAACTGCTCCACCCACGTGTAGGTCGCGCGGCTCGGGACGAGCACGAGGTGTGCTGCCCGGTAGCGCACGGCCAGCTCGGCGCTTGGCTGCCACGGAACGAACTCGAGCCGCTCGCCCACCCCGAGTGAAGCGGCGAGAGTCCTGGCCCTCGCTGCCATCGGTCCGTCGCCGACGACGACGAGACGTGCCGGCCGAGCGCTGTTCACGCGTTCCATGACCCGGACCGCATCCTCGATGCCTTTCTCCGGGACGAGACGCCCGGTCAGCATCAGTGTCACCTCGTCGCTGCCGAGTGACTGCTCGCCGGCAAAGAACACGCTGTCGTCGAAGCCAAGCGGCACGATGGTGATGACTCCGTCGAACCCCTTGCCTCGCATAACCGACGCGGCTTGCCGGCTGCACGGGCAGAACCCAGCTGCGCGGCGCAACGCAGCCTGCTCGTAGGCCGAGAACGGAGGCGGCAGGCGCTTGTCGATGTTCTGTGCCGTATACATCACGATCGGCATCGTCGGGTCGCACGCGGCGAGCCACTGCCGCGCAGCGAGGCTGTAGGGCTCCTCGCGGATATCGACCAGGTCTGGTTGCACTTGGTCGACCAGCTGGCGTAGCTTGCTGGCGTCTCTATAGGTATGGCGGTTCACATCACCGCTGCGGCGTATCGGCAGCTCGACCACCGCGAACGGCTCCGCTGACAGGTGGCTCTCCGAGGAAGCCTCCGGCCACTCCTGCGGCACGACCAAGGTGACGTCGACCCCGGCGTCCGTCAGTGCACGCTCGCGCTTGCGGTGCTCCGGATCCCTGCCGGCGTGGTACACCGTGAGCACCCGCAGCGGCATCAGTCACTCCGGCGCTGTCGAGCCTACTTCGCGAACGGGCCAGCGCCCGCCACGCCGATGGCGACCAGGCAGAGCAGCGCGGCGCCCGGGAGCGCGAGTGAGACGACGCGAGTCCACAGTGCCTGCGGGCGCTCGAACGCTCCACCGCGCGCCTGCGTGCTGGTCACGCGCTGGTGCAGCGCGGCGCGGAACGCGGCACGTGGGTTGGGTCGGCCGGCGATCAGCGCGTCGGCGACGCTCCAGAGCATTCCGCGCTCCTCGCCCGGTACGTCGGGCTCGAGATCGTCACGAAACCAGGTGGGCTCGTCGGTCATCGCGGCTAGAGGTTGTTGGGGTTGAGCCAGCGGGCGTGGCGGTAGTCGGCGAGCGCGGCAGCGGCGTGCCCGGTGCGCGCCTGCAGACGCGATAGAACCAGCCAGATCTGCCAGTTCACCGCCTGGCGCTGCCGCGCCTGCTGGGCGTCGCTGAGCGCCGCGCCGAGGTTGCCCGCCCGCTCCTCGACGAGCGCCTCCTGCAGCCAGCCCGCCGCGGCGTAGGGCTGAATCTCTACAGCCTCGTTGGCGTACGTGAGCGCGGCCGAGAGGTCGTTGGCGCGCACCTCGGCCTGGCTCGCGCGGACCGCCTGGGTTGCGCTCATCGGCAATGCGATGACGACGATAGCGGCGATACATGTAATGCCACCGGCGACGCGTAGAGCCATCCGTGCGGTGGGTGTGCGCAGGGCGGCGCGGACGGGGGTTGCGCCGTCGGGCGCTGGATCTGCCACCTCGCCGTCCGCGTCCGACCGGTCCGGCGCGAAGATCACCCCGGCGCAGACGAACAACGCGACCGGCAACACCGGGATGAACCAGATCCAGTCGAGGGCGGCGGAGAACGCGAAGGCGAAAGCAGCGGACGTCGCGGCGGCGAGCGCCAGACGACGAGCCGGGTCGCGGCTGCGGACGACGCGCCAGAGGCCGCAGCCGAGGATCCAGGCGATGAAGCCGCTGATCAGCAGTAGCCCCGGGTAGCCGAGGTCGCCGAGTGCCTGCAGGTACAGCGAGTGCGCGTCGATCACGAAGCCGCCGGCGACGGTCCCATGTTGTAGCCATTCGAACTGGAAGGTGTTCGCGCCGGTTCCGGTGAGCGGCTTGCCGTTCGCCGCATGCGCGGCGACCTGCCAGAACTGATAGCGGCCTTCACCGGCCGTGCTCTGCAGTCGCGAGAAGGCGTTAGCGCTCGAGGTCGCCACATCGCCGGGGGACTTGAACTGATTCCACTTCGCCGTCAGGAAGCTCGGGCCGCCGGCGACCGCGAAGGCGACGATCGCGATCAACGCGCCGACGGCCGAGATCCGCGTCAGCTGGCGGCGTGAGACCGCGAGCAGGCGCGGTCGCACGACGTGGCGCTCGACAAGGACGCTCGCGGCGCATAGCAGGCCGACGCCGACGGCCACGGCCACGGCGATAGCGATCAGGTCGTTTCCCTGGTGGGCTGCGAGCGTGGTGCGCAGCCCGTCACGGACCGCCACACGCTGGTTGGCCGCCGCGATCAGGAGCGCCGCGCCGGCGCCCGCGACGGCGATGATCGCGAGCTTCGCCAGGCGTTCGGGCGCCAGCACGACGAACAGCACCACGCCGACGGCGATCTCGATCACACCGCCGCGCGAGGCGGTGAGGAACGCGCACAGCGCGAGCAGCGGCAGGCACGCCGCAGCGGACGCGCGCGCGATCACGCTGCGTGCGCCCGTGGCGCAGTAGAGCAGCACCGGGATGCCGATCGCCATCAGCGCCGCGAGCGCGTTCCAATACTCGATCGGATAGGAGAGCCGCTTGGTCGAGCCCGGCAGCGCGTTCGCCGGGATGGCGAACCATTGGAAGTGAAGCCGCGAGAGGAGTGCGAGAACGGCGATCGCGACAATGCCAACAGCGAGACCGTGGAGCATGTAGCGGATCGCGTTGCGGCCGTGAACGAGCAGTACGAGCAAGAGCAGTGCGACGTAGAGCAGCATTCCTGACACATCGGTCATCGTGCTCTCGGCGCTCTCGGTCCACGTGAGGCTGAGGGTCGTCCACGCGGCGTAGGCTGCGAGCAGGCCGAAGCCAACCCAGCCGGCTGTGGTGAAGCGCGTCCGTACGAGGCGCAACGCGAGCAGCAGCAGGAGCAGCCACCACGTCGCGATGCCAACCTGGCTGCTGATCACCACGTCATAGCCGCCCTCGCGCACCCCCAGGTAGCTGACCAGCGAGACCGGCAGCAGCCAGCCGCACAGCGCTCCGACGTCCAGCGAGCGGTGAGCGCGCAGCAGAGCGCTGCGAGGTCTGGCGATGGCCGCGCCCTCCATCGGCTAGCCCTTTCGCCGCCGCAGCGCGAGGATGATCGCGACGCCGAAGCTCACCGCGAGCAGGATCGGCAAGAACGCGCCCATTCCACCACCCGAGCCGAACATTGACCGCGCGAGCATCGCGACCGTGCCTGCGGGCTGGCTGATCAGCACGCGCGCCGGCCTGACGGCGTGGTGGGCTGGCTTCGGCGTCGGTGACGGCGTCGTGACCTCGGCGAGCACGGCGGTCGTGCGACCCGCGGTGCCGTCGGCGGCGAGCTGGCGTGCGACGGTGCGCGGCAGTGCGACGCCCGCCGTGCCTGGTTTGATGCTCGACACGGCCACGCTGCCGGCGGCTGTCGGGATGTCCTCCTGATACTGGCTCGAGCCGGGATCGCCCGGCGCGACGATCTTGCCGCTCGCCCAGGCGCTCGCGGGCGCGCCGAGGAGCATGACGGCAACTGCGACGGTGACCGCCCTGGGCCGGCGCATCAGAACGCGGTCCATGTGAGGCTCGTGCTGGTGCCGGAGACTGCCCGCAGGTTCGTGCCGACGCCGACGAACAGCGACCCGCTGAAGATGCGGTTCGCTTGCGCTTGCAGCGTCAGCACGGTGGTCCAGGTCGAGCCCCGCTCCACCTGAATCGCCACCGGCCCTGCCACCGGCGCCATCCCCCACAGCGCGGCGACCCCCTTGGTGCGATAGGCGGTGAAGGGAAAGCTGTAGGCGGTGTAGGAGGGCTTCGGCGTGTCCTGCGAGGGTGTCGCGCCGGCGTAGTAGACCCCCGAGGCCAGCGTCGAGACCCAGCCGGGTGTCGAGACGTCGTCGCGCAGGTTCCACCAGGCGATCAGGCTCGCACCCTGCTTCCACAGCACGTACAGCGCGCCCTCGAGGTACTCGGCCTGGAGGGCGGGGGAGAGCCCGTTCGGGTTCGGGGGGTTGCTGTCCCAGGAGATCTCGGTGATCCACAGTGGCTTGGGACCTTTCGGCCTGACCGTGCCGGCGCGCTCGGCGATCGGGATCAGGCGTGTGATCTCGCCGAGGTCGGGGACGCTCACATCGCCCGGGTCAGCGGCATGCGTCGTCGGTGGACCGAGCGGATAGGGATGGTGGGAGATCGCGTTGAAGTAGACGTGCTGGTGGCAGTGGGTGGAGCGCGGGTGGCTGCCCGTCGGCGTGAGGCAAAGCAGCTCGCGCCAGAACAGCACGGGGCGCATCCGCTGACCACCGGGCGGGTCGCCGAACGGCGCCGTTGTGCCGGCCGCGACGACATCGGTGGGGGTCACTGACTTGACACCCTTGTAGAAGGCGTTCAGCAGGCCGCGATAGATCCCCGGACTAGCAGGCTTGTCCGCAGACGTCCACTGGGGGGTCAGATACACAGAGAGGTTCGGCTCGTTCCACGCCTCCCAGTCGCGCACCGCGGGAAGCGGCGTCGCGGACTCGCTGGCATCGACGAACGAGCCGGAGTAGCGCTGCGCAAGCGCGGTCGCGAAGGCGCCGAACCAGGCTGCCGACGGGTCCCATGTACCGGCCGGCGCGACCGACGTTGACGGGCGGTCTGGGCCTTCCGCCCACGCCGGGGCGTCCCCGAGGGTGATCAGCGGGGTCATGCCGGCGGCGGCGATCTCGCGCACCGTCGCGTCCGTTGCGCTCCAGTCATAGCCGCTCCAGTTCGGATCAGCCGCATCGGTGAGGCTCGGCGGCTGGGTTGGCGAGACGGTGTTCCACTCCACCGCGAAGCGCCACACCGACGCCCCCGTGCCGACCGCGTGCGCCATCCCAACGGCGATGTCGGCCGGGTCGAAGCTGTCGAGGAGCTCGTCGTCGTTGAAGCCGAGCGTGAGTCCCGGCAGCGCTTTCGGCTTGCTGGCCATGGCGGCCGTCGGCGCCGCTGCGCTGCTCACCAGCTGCGCGGCGAGCACGCCAGCGAGCGCCAGCCAGCGCAGTGCACGCAGGAGCCGCCGTCTGATCGGGGTCACGACCACCGTGCACCTATACGCGCGAGGAGCCATAAGACTGACATTGCCGAGACCACTGTTCGGGGCGAGCTTGGCGCCTGCTTGTCACGCGGCGTCTACGCTAGAGGCGTGCTGCGGATTCGACGGGCTCCAGCGTGACCAGGCGACGGCTACACGCAGCGCGCATCGCTGCGCTTGCGCTGTTCTTGCTCGCGGCGACCCCGGCAGCGGCTGGCGCATTGCCCGGACGGAGCTTCTTCGGCGTCAACATCCAACCGCTGATCAAGTTCTCGTTCGTGCCCTACAGCAACTGGGGCGCGTTCATCTCGACGATGGCGAGCGATGACCTCAGCACAGCGCGGATGGACGTGCAGTGGTACTGGGTCGAGCCGAACCCGCCGACCGCCGCGGGACACACCTACATCTGGGACCAGCCCGCCAGCCCGCAAGCATCGATGGACAACCTGATCAGCTTGCTCGCGAGCAATCACGTGCGCCTGTCGGCGGTGATCGACTCGCCGCCACCGTGGGCTGCGGGACGCGGGACGATGCTGTCAGCCGCCTACTACGGCGACTTCGCCGCGTTCGCAGCTGCGTTCGCAGCACGCTACGGCGTCGATGGCAGCTTCTGGAAAGCCAACCCGGCGCTGCCGTACCTGCCGGTGCTCGACTTCGAGGTGTGGGACGAGGCCAACTCCGCCGACTTCTGGAGCGGGGCGCCGGATCCCTCGGCTTACGCCGCGGCTTTCGCTCAGGTGAGCGCGGCGATCCACGCCGTCGATCCGAGCGCCACCGTGCTCGCGAGCATCGGCTGGCAGAACTTCCAGTCGTACGTCTCGCAGCTGTACGCGACGGGCATCGCCAGCTCGATCGACGGCATCGGCTTTCACCCCTACGCGCCGGACGCGCCCGGGATCATGCTGCTCAACGAGCAGCTGCGCGCGACGCTGGCGTCAGCCGGGGCTGCGAGCCTGCCGATCTATGACACGGAGACGGGGCAGCCGGTGGTCAGGTCCGGTCGCGGCGCGGAATACGCCTATGACGGCGAGGTGACCGACGCGGCGCGCGCTGCCACCGAGTCGCTCGCCGGGGACGCGCTTGCGCGCAGCGACTGCGGTGTCGATGATTACCTGATCTACGGGATCACCGGCAGCGGAACGGGCCTCGAGCCGAACGACGAAGGATTCATGGGGATCTTCAACGCTGCGACCGACATGCCGGACAGGACAGGCTCGGCGCTGATCGCCGCGTCGAAGCGCTGGCGTGCCCACCGTCACGGCGGCATCGTGCTCTGCGGCAGCGGCACGACGCCGGCCCGCGACCTCCTGCGACTTGGCGTGCGGTTGTCGCGGCCGGGCCCGACGTGTGCCGCGGCAACGGTCAGCTACCATGGCAACCCGCTCGAAGGCGCCGAGCTGGTGCTGCGAACCGCTGACGGTCGTGTTGCGAGCGCCGCCACGAACGCCTACGGGCAAGCCTCGGTTTGCCTCCAGAACGGTCCGGCGATCAACCATTTCACGGCCGACGCCGAACTGCACAACGTCGCCACCTCCGTGATCCACCGCTGTCCGGTCTCGACCGCGCCGTGCCGCGCGATCCACGACGCCGCGCGCAAGCCATGAACGGTCGCGCGCACCGCTCGCTCGCACGCCCGCTGCTTGGCCGCACAGCCCTCGCCGGCGCGCTCGGATTTGCCCTGCTCGCCGGCGTCGCACCCGCCGGTCTTGCCGACGTGAGCGTGTCGGGAACGCTCGCGACACCGACGGTCGTGACCACCAGGACGCACTTCATCCTCTACTACCTGCAGCTGCACTCAGCGGCAAACCAGGAGCTTTTCGCGGTGCAGATGACCCCGCCACCGTTCGCGACGGTCGGCGGGCTGCCGGAGGGGCAGTCGATCGACGGCCCGGTCGATATCGCGCTTCAGGGCCCGGGAACGCTCGGTGACACCGTCCAGACGCCAAGCTCGATCACGCCGTGCTCGAGCCGCACGTCGGCGTTCCATGGCTACGCCACCGGCGTGGCGAGCGTCGATGTGCTGCTGCCACCGGACAGCAATACCACGCTCGCGGTCCGCTACGACACCGGCCGCCGGGCGCCATGGGTGGACAGCGACTTTCGCCTGCTGTTCACGGTGGAGCCATTCCTGGTCGGGACCTACGCCGCCGGCAGCCCGTTCGCCGCCGGCGCGACCGTCACGACGCCTTACGCCATCACCACGACAGCGCCGCTCGTCGGCAGCAAGACCGGCGCGCACATCCTGCTGCACACCTCGCCCGGGCAGCCGCTGAGCACCCCGTATGCGCCGAAGACGATCGGCACCAGCACCGTTGTCGAGATCAGCGGGCGTCTGCTTCCCGCCAAGCCCGGCCGGCGGATCATCCTCCAGTGGGCGCACGCCGGCGGATCGCTCAGGCAGCTGGCGGTGGTGGCGACAAACGCGCAGGGGCGCTTCGCGGCGACCGCCTGGCGTCCGGGCACGCCCGGCAGCTATGAGCTGTGGGCGAGCTATCCGGCCCAGCCCGGCGGCCTGATCGCAGACGGCACGTCGTGCCCGCTGCGATTCACCGTCCGCTAGCTGGCAACGAGGCCGCGGGCGATCGCCGCAAGGCGCGCACCGATCTCAAGCCACGAGGCGCTTGCCACGCGCGCCGGGCCGTCACGCTCCAGGCGTCCCGCCAGAGCATCGTCTGCGATGACGCTCGCGATCGCCCGCGCCCATGCGGCGCTGCTGAGATGCTCGTCAACGTACACGGCGCACGGGCCGCCGAGCTCCACCAGAGCCGGGATCGAGCTCGCCACCACGGGAACGCCGGCGCGCATCGCTTCGAGCATTGACAGTCCGAAGCCCTCGAACAGGCTTGGCAGCGCGACCACGGCCGCGCCAGCGTAGAGGCGTGCGAGCGCGGCCGCATCGACGAAGCCGTGATGCTCCACTCGCTCCGGGTGCGCCAGCTCCGCGCGCCATCCGTCAAATCGCTCACGCTCGCCGGCGCTCAGCGGACCGGCGAGCTTCAGCGCGACGCCGGCGAGCTCCGCGCGATCCATCGCCCGAACCAGCGTCTCGATGTTCTTGTGCTTGCGCATCGCGCCGACGCTCAACACGTAGGGCGGCGTCTCACGGGCGCGCGCCAGCAGCGGCAGCTCACGGCCGGCCTCGCCGACGACTGAGCACGGAGCCGTGGTCTGGCCGATGCTTGCGCGCAGCTGGGCGAGCGTGGCGTTGCTCACGCAGACGATGTGGTCGGCGCGACGACACGCAGCGCCGGTGCGCAGCGTGTAGCGGAGCCACTGCCCCCAGCCGTAGAGCGCACGCTCCTGGATTGCGCCGAGGTCGTGAATGACGACGATCGACGGCACTCCGAGCCGCCGCGCCGGCAGCTCTACCGTCGGGGCGAGCAGCACGTCACAGTGGTGCTCCTCGATCAGCCGCTTCAGCGCTCGCTCGCGCCAGCGTACGCGCGCGCCGATGTGACGGACCGACGGGGGAAGGCTCACGAGCTCAACTGCGGTGGCGTCGAACAGCTCAGGAACGCTGGTGACGACGGTAACCGTCACGCCAGGCGCCACCGCCAACCCGCTTGCAACGCCGGCGATGTAGGTCGCGATCCCGCCAAGCTCCGGCTTGACGATCGCCCCATCGACGAGGATCTTGACGGCTGTTGCGGGCGCCCTCACGCCGCGATCATCGGACCCTGAACTGGCTGGGAAGCCCCCGGCGCTGCTTGGTCGAACCGAAAAGCCACTGGCAGCCGATGATAACCGCCGGGCCTGCGCAACCCGCCGTGGCGGTCAGCTACGGCGCGTCCGCAGGTGCGACGTCCAGCCCGCACCGGGAGCTTCCAACATCAGCGGGCGCGGGGGGATGTCCGTTGCGGCGAGGATCGCCTCTGGCACCTGGACCGTCAGCCAGTCCGCGAGCGCCGTCAGGCCGGCCTCCGCGATCTCCGCGGCGATGCCCGGCGGGCGCCGGAGCGTGTCATGCGCATCGGAGGCAACGTTGTGAACCATCTCGTCACGCACAAGCTCGAGTGCGAAACGGCGCACGTCGCGGCCGAAACGGCCGACGAGCGAGCCGGCGGTGATCGATGTGAGCACGCCAGCGTCAACGAGCGCGTCGAGCATCCTGCGATCGCGGTGAAACGCTTGGCAGCGCTCCGGGTGGGCGAGCAGAACCCGGTAGCCGCGGCGCTGCAGATCGAAGATCAGCGCGTCGAGTCCGCTGACGATCGGCGTGAACGGCGGCTCGATCAGCAGGCACTTGCCACTGCCCAGCGTCAGGCGTTCGAGCTCGCCTGCCTCGATATCGCCGACTCGCGTCATCGCGATCTCGGCCCCGGGCAGCACCTCGAGCTCAATCTGCTCAGCGGCGAGGCGGGCGTTTAGCTCAGCGACGAGCCGTTCGAGCGTGTCGGCATCGTTGTCATAGCCCCAGGAGACGTGTGAGGTCGCGAGCAACACGCGCGTTCCCGCGGCCACTGCCGCGCGAGCGAGCGCCAGCGAGTCCTCGAGCGTCTCCGGCCCGTCGTCGATGCCCGGGAGCACATGGCAGTGCAGGTCGATCACGACGAGATCGCGCGGCCGGACCCGGAGATATCGCGGCGAAGCTTGTGCACCAGCCCAAGACTACGCCGCAGCGGTCCTGGGACGCTCAGGCCGCGCCGCCGCTATATCCCGCGGCGTTTGGCGACGATGCGGATGGTTTGGAGGAGGATTTTGAGGTCGGCCCAGAGTGACCAGTTGGCTACGTAGAGGTAGTCGATCTTGACCATTTCGGTCAAGGGGATGCGGGCTGAGCCGAGGACTTGCCAGCGACCGGTCATGCCGGGGGTGAGGTGGAGGCGGTGGCGGTCGTGTCCGGTGATGTGTTGGTCTTCGTCGAGGATCAGCGGGCGGGGGCCAACCAAGCTCATTTCGCCGCGCAGGACGTTGATTAGTTGGGGGAGCTCGTCGAGGCTGGTCTTGCGCAGGAAGCGGCCGCTGCGGGTGATCCGTGGGTCACCGTTGATTTTGAACAGGTGGTCGCCGGCTTGGTTGTGGTGCTGGAGCGTGGGCTTAAGCTGCTCGGCGTCACTGGTCATGCTGCGTAGCTTGAGCATCGTGAAGTGCCGGCCGTCACGGCCGACGCGCGTTTGGCGGAACAGGATCGGGCCCGGCGTGTCGAGTTTGATCCAGATCGCGATCAGCGGGAACAGGAGCAGCGTTGGGAGCACGAGGAGCGTTGCGCCGACAAGGTCGAAGGCGCGTTTGATGATGCGGCTGGAGCGTGAGAGGCCGAAGCGGGGGACGCCGAGTATGGGTAGGCCGGCGAGGTCGTCGAACGCGACGCTGCTGCCGACGGCGCTGAGCGCGCTGGGCACCAGGCTGATGGCGAGCCCGCTCATCATCGCGTCACGCACGATGTCCATCGCGTCCTCGGTGTGCGTGTCATCGGACAGGTCGATCAGCACGCGGTGCGCTTTGTAATGCACCGCGGCGGCCTGTAGCGCGTTGGCGTCGTCGGCGACCTGCTCGATCGGGATCCGCCCGACGAGCGCGACATGGTTGTGCCCGGCCAGTTTCGCAGCGATCCGCTCTTCGGTCGTGTCGCTGCCCAGCAGCAGGCAGCGCTCGACCGGGGACAGCGCCCCGGCGGTCAATCTTGCGAGGCTGCGCATCACCGTCAGCGTGGCGATCAGCGCGACCCACAAGCAGACCAGGATCAGCGTGTGCGGGTTGCCGTTGGTGACGTAATGGCGCGCGATCCAGGTCAGCAGCGTGAACATCGTCGCGAGGTTCACAAGCCGGGGGAACTCGTCCAGCGTGCTCTTGTGAATGACCAGCTCATCACGGTCATACAAGCCCTGCACCTTGGCCGCCAGCACGACCAGCGGCACGACCAGCAGCACCCCGAGCCGCAGCTGCACACCAGCGACCAGCACCATCGCCACCCACACCGCGACCAGCGCCGCGACCGCGTCAGACACCGCGAGCAACCGCCGGTACAACCGCTCACGCAACGCCAAACCACCAACATCAAGCCCCACACCAGGAGCCGCAATCCCCCCCGCGACCGCGCGCTGCGACCTATGAAACCGCGGAAACGGATCAAGCGCCTCACCAGCACGGCCAAGCGCACCCACTCCCTCCGGGGCGCTCATCGACGTACTAGTCAATTGTGAATCGTCAGGTGTCATTCGAACGGGCGGCTGGCGCCGCTGCGCTTAGTTGGGACTGCTGGACAGGTGTTCCGGTCGGTGGATCTGGTCGGCCGTATGTCCAGGGCAAAGAAGGGTAGCGCTTCCCGCGCAATATGGAAGGGGACATTTGTCCAGTATTTGAGGTTGATTGTCCGCCGAGCGTATCGGTCGCAGACCGCCCGGAAACCGCCTCGACGCGGCGCCAAGCTACGGCAGACCGCGCACGACGCCGGCCGCCTGGTAGTACGCCGACAGCGCGGGCTTGGCGATCCCGTCGCGGGCGACGAGGCCGGTGTGAAGACCCCAGAAGTCGCCTTGGCCGGGGTAGGGCGGGTCGTCGCGCCAGTCGAAGTAGACGACGCCACGAACGTGCAGCGTGCCCGCCTCGCGGGCTAGCGTGACGATCACGTCGAGCACGTAGCGTGCCTGCAACGTCGGTCCAACGGTGAAGCTCGACGGTGGCCCGCCGCTCGCCCAGCCGAACTCGCTGACCCAGATTGGTGTGCTGTAGCGCCCGGCGCCGTCAAGCATGCGGCGGACCTGTGTGACAGCCGCGATGACGCCGTTGGCCGAGCTGGCGTAGGGGTGGATGGCGAGCGTGTCGAACGGTGCATGGGCGGCGAGCAGCTCGTGCAGGTAGCGCTCCAGGCCGATGCCGATCGTGCTGTTGGCGATCCCCGCGGTGACGATCTCAGCGTGCTTGTCAACGCCGTGGATAGCGCCGTACACGGCGCGGAGCATCGCCGCATAGTCCCCGGCATTCGGATGGCCGCCCCAGTAGACGGGGAAGTTGGGCTCGTTCCAGACCTGCCAGGAGCGGATCGGCAGCGGGCGGAGATCAGGGTGGGCGCGCCAAAACGCGCCGCCGGGCCCGTAGCGCGCCGCGAGCACAGCTGCGAAGCGCGCGAACGCCGCCATGTTCGCGGGCGGCAGCTCAGTCGTCGCCGAGACCGGCTGGCCGGGGGCTGGCGACGGGGCGGCATACGCCGGCGTCCCGTTCAGCACGGCGAGCACCCGCATCCGGGCGCGGGTCGTGGCGGTCATGAAGGCGTCGTAGCGAGCGAAGTCGTAGACCCCTGGCTGCGGCTCGATCGCCGCCCAGTCGAAGGTCTGGCGCAGCAGCTCGACACCCGCGTGACGCTCGCTCGCCAGTAGCTGCGCTTGCTCGGCGGGGGCGGCGGCGAACACCTCGTTCGAGACGAGCCCGAGAAAGTCGGGCGGAACCGCAGCACTGCGCGGACCACCACTGCCGCATGCACTGACCAGAACAGCGACGAGCGCACACAGCGCCACTCGGCGCAGGCGCTGCGCGCCGGCGGTCAAGGAAGCGAGCTCAGCGGCCGCCGCCGCGCGGCGAGCGCTGCCAGCACGAGCGCCAGCGCAGCGATGCCGATCAGCGGCACCACGCCGGCGCCGCCCGCGTCGATGCCCCCACGCTGGCTGGCGGCGGTATCAGCCGTCGCTTTGAAGCCGTTCCTGAAGACGCCTCGCCGCAGCTCGGCGATTGTCGCGGCCACGCCGAGCTGCGCGTAGAAGCTTTGCGCCTCGCTGTTGGCGACTGATGTCGGGAAGGGGTCGTACAGTCCATTCCCAGGCCCTGTCCCCGAGCGCGCCAGCACCGGTGCCGCGGTCAGCGCAAGCAGCGCGCCAGTGAGGAGAACGATCCTGCGCACCATACGACCGCGTACTGTACTCACGCGATCCACGGAGATTCTCCGCGCGCCGCCGCCGCTGTGGGTGCTCGCGGCGACCCTCGTGCTCGGCGAGGCGCTGTGTGCGCTTGCCGGCGTGCATTCGGTCGCGCTGTCAGCGCTGGCACTGATCGCGCCCGGCTGGGCGCTGATCCCGCTGCTGCCAGCCCCGATCCGCCGCCACCCGCTGGCCGCGATAGCCGCCGCGCCCGCGCTCGGCGTCGCGGTGGTGAGCGCGCTGCTGATCACGCTCTCGCGCGCCGGGATCACGCTCACCGCCACATCCGTGCGGATCGCGTTGCTGGCGCTCGTTGCGCTGGCGCTGTTCAGCTGGTCGCCCCGCCGCCCGCAGCGCCCGCAAATCTCGCGTGCCGACATCCTCGCGGCGCTTGGGCTGCTTGCCGCGATCGCCCTCGGTCTCGTGCTCGCACTCCAGGTGGTGGGATCGACGATCGTGCCCGGCAACGACTGGGCGAAGTACCTGCTCTACGCCGGGGAGATCCGCCGTCACGGCAGGCTGCTGATCGAGAACCCGTTCTGGCTGCTCGGCGTGCCGTTCCGCGACGACCCGGGCGTGCCGGCGCTGTACGGCGCGACGCTGCTGCTGTCGCGCGCGCCGGCGGCAGCGCTCAGCCACGGCATCCTCGTCTTCTCGGTGCTGCAGATCACGACCGTGTTCGCTTTCACGCGCGCCTTCTGGGGACGCACGGCGGGTGTGCTCGCGGCAGCGCTGATCGCCGCCGTCCCCGCGAGTCAGGACATCCTCGGCTGGCACGGTCTCGCGAACCTCGCTGCGTTGGGGCTGCTCGCGCTGCTGTTCTGCTACCTCGCCGCTTACGCAACCGGCCAGCTCGACGCTCGCTCGAAGGTCGGGCTCGGCCTCGTGCTCGCCGGCCTCGCCGCGTCGCACCGGCTGTCGGGGCTGATCGGCTTCGCGATCACCGGCGCTGTCGTCCTGCTCGCCATCATCCTCAAGGATCGCCGTCGCGCAATCCGCGACGCGGCGCAGATCGCCGCGGTCGGCATCGTCGTGGGCGGCGGCGTCTACGCCGACCTCTACACGCGTGAGAGCACGTTCGGCGGCTCGCTCCCCTACACCGACTACCTCGGCACGAAGGTCAACCTGACGCTCGCGCTGAGAGACCTCTCGCCGCTGCTGGCGGGGATCGCCGCGGCCGCACTAGTCCTGATCGCGCTGCGCCACCGCCGCGACCGCGCGCTGTGGCCGCCGATCGCCCTGCTGGCGGTGAGCGTCGTGCTCGCCTACGCCTGGCTCGCCGACATCCCGAACTACTACAGCCGGATGGTCTACTACCTGCCGCTGGCGCTGGCGCCGCTGGTCGCCGCGGTCGCCGTGAGGCTGCCGTGGCGTGCGCTCGCGGCGACGGCGAGCGTTGTCGTGATCGCCGTGATCAGCGTCGACGCGTTCGATCAGGCGGCGAACGTGAGCAGCTACTACTCGTTCGCGAACCCGACGGCGCTGCGCGGGCTGGATGCGCTCGACGCCACGCTGAAGCCAAACGAGGTTGTGGTCACCGACCGCTGCTGGAGCTTCCTCGCCACCTGGCTGCTCAGCACCCGCACGCTCGCCGCGCTGACACCGCAGGACATCCAGCCGAAGGCGGAGCTCCACCTCGCCGAGCAAGCTCAGGCGATCCTCGACGCAACGGCTTCAGGGCGCGCTCGCGCGCGCCAGCTCGGCGTGCGCTACCTGGTCGTCGATCCGACCTGCCCGGGCCCCAGCGGCGGCCTGCTACCACCACCGCTCCAAGGCACGGTCGTCTTCGAGAGCCAGCGCCTCGCGATCTTGCGCCTGCCGCTGTCGGGCTAGGTGCAGGAATACGCGAGCGGGCTGACCGAGTAACAGCGGACGCCGGGCGAAAGCCCGGCGAGGCCCCCCTACAGTGCCGCGACGGCCGTCACGAACGCGTTGTACGAAGGCTTCTTCGTGCCGTTGCGCCGCAGCAGCCCGGTGTGCAGCCCCCAGAAGTTCCCGGCGCCCGGGTAGGGTGGCTCGTCGCGCCAGGCGTAGTAGACGAACCCCTGCAGGCTCAGCGTGGTCTGCGCCGCGCCGAGCAGCGGGATCACCGTCGCGATGTTCTTCGCCTGGCCCTTGACGCCGGCGCGGAAGCGGCTGCCGGGCCCGACATCTGACCAGCCGAACTCGCTGATGCGGATCGGCGTCGTGTCGGCGCCGCCGGCGTTCAGCGTGTTCCGCACGCCCGCCAGCAGCTTGAGCACGCCGTGCGCGGTCGGCGCATAGGCGTTGACGCCGAGCGTGTCCATCGCGCCAGCCCCGCCGTCGTTCAAGAACGCCCGCAGGTACTTCAGCAGCTTGATCCCCGGCAGCGGCGACTGGGGGATACCGCCGCTGACGACCTCGGCGGTCGGGTCAGCCGCGTGGATCGCGCCGTCGGCGGCGGTCAGCAGCGCCACGTACTGCGCGGGGTTCGCCTTCGGCAGCCAGTAGACGTTGAGGTTCTCCTCGTCCCAGATCTGCCAGATCGTGATCGGCATCTTCGGGATGCTCGGATTGTCGGTCCAGAACAAGCCGTTCGGGCCGTACCAATTGACTGCGGCCGTCGCGAACGCCGCGATCGAGCTGAGGTTCTTCGGCGGGTAGGTGCCGTGCTTCTTGTTGTGCTTGGGCCGCGCCGACAGGAAGGCCGGCTCGTTGAACAGGATCGGCATCACCTCGATGCCGTGCTCCGCCGCGTCGGCGACCAGCGAGTCGTAGGCGGCGAAGTCGTAGACCCCGGGGCTCGTCTCGATCCGCGACCAGTCGAACACCTGGCGCAGCAGCGTGATCCCGGCGGTGTGCATCGCCGCGAGCTCGGCGGCCTGAGCCGTCGGGCTGTCGCCGAGCACGTCGGGCGAGATGATCCCGACGAACCCCTGCGGGGCCGGCGTCGCCGTGGCTGCCGACGCTCCATCGGCGCTGAGCACGCCAACCACAACGGCGAGCGCGCACACGCAACTGATCGCGAAGCTATGGCGGATTCGTCTCGTCATGCGCTCGGGCGGGAGCCTAACAGGGTCACCCCCCCGTGGAACCCGCGAGCTCCTCATTCGGTGCGGTCTGCGCGCCTCGCGCCCGTCGCTCTTCACGACGAGGGCGCCTTGGGGTGGCGATGGCCTGAGCTACGGCTGCAACCTGAATGCCGCCTCGGCGAGCCCGGACTGACGCAGAATCGAGCGGAACGTGCCGCGAGGGACTTCGCTACGGTCGGCGGGGACAATCACCGTCAACGTCGGCGTACCTACTTTGCGGTACTTGATGTGGCTACCGCGTTGGGAGACAAAGGTGAATCCCTCGGTTTCGAGGGTCTTGATGATCTGCGCCGAGGAGTAGAGCCTAGGCACGCTGAAGCGTCAGCGCGCGTACCTCAGGTGCTTCGACGGGCGTCAGGTCGGCTTCGGCGGCATCCTCGAAATAGAGCTCAAGGGCCTCGTGCAGGTTCGCCAGCGCTGTGCTTTCGCGATCACCAAAGCTAGAAACGTCAACGTTGAGGCACTGGGCAACGTAGTGCTTGCCTTCGCGGTAGACGACTGACTGAAGGTGGAGATCGCGCATTGCTAGATCCTCGTTGCCACTCCATTGTAATCGCCCGTGCGACGCTGCCCGGTGGACCGGCCGCGCTCGAGCACGCGCGTCGTCAGCTCGGGTATCTTCGGTCGCTCGGCGGAGCGTTATACTGAGTCGGTATGACTCACAGGGTTGGAGCGAAGGGGCAGGTCGTGATACCGAAGGAGTTGCGCGAGCGCGCCGGGCTGGTGCCCGGTGCGGACGTGGAGTTCGAGCTGGACGGTCAGCAGGTGAGCGTCAGGGTCGCCGAGCGCGGCAGCGGGCTTGGCGGGCGCTTCGCCCGTAGCGGCATGGCGGCACGCCTGCTCGAGGATCGCGCGCGCGAGCCGCGTTGACCGTTTGCCTGGACTCGTGGGCGGTCCTCGCCTGGCTCGACGGCGAGCAGCCCGCGCATGCTCGCATCGAGGAGTTGCTTGGGGACCGCCCACTGATCAGCTGGGTGAACGCCGTGGAGGTGTACTACCGCGTCGAGCGCGACCACGGTCGCGGCGAGGCGGACGAGGTGCTGTCCGGCATCCGCAAGGCATTCGAGCTGGACCCGCCGGGGACGACGCTGATGATCGAGACGGCCCGCCTGAAGGCGAGCATGCCGATCGCACTCGGCGGCTGCTTCGCGGTCGCGACCGCGCGCCACCGCAACCTGACGCTCCTCACGGGCGACCCCGAGATCCTCGACCGAAACGTGCCGTGCTCAGTGGAGGACCTTCGGGGCAGCTGATCCGCCGCCCCGACGTTCAGCGGACTTCGATCTGGGCGGCGTGTCCGCTGGAGCCAGCGAGCCGAGCGTCACGAGTGAGCAGCGGGCATTCCAGAGCCTCGGCGAGCGCAACGTACGCGCCGTCGTAGACGCTGACGTTGTCTCGCAGTTGAAACGCCCGCCGGCGCAGAGCGTCGGCGAACGACCAGCGCTGCACGGGCAACTCATCGAAGTCGCTGAGCAGGTCCTCGGCTCGGGCTGCGCTGATGTGCCCGCCGAGCGTCAACCCGCGGAGCGCCGAAACGACCTCGAAGTCGAGCAGCGTTGGGGCATGCAGCTCCTCGTTGCTCAGGTAGGCGCGCAGCTCCTCGGTTCCGTGCAGCGCGGTGAGCGCATCGATCACCGCGGCGCTATCGACGACGATCAACGAACCGTCCGCTGGCGGAGCTGCTCGTCGCGCTCCGCCCGGTCGGCAGCGACGACCTCGAGCGCCGACACGTCGGCTCGCTCGGCGCGCCGGGCAGCACGATCGAGAACCTCACCGACAGTCGGCCTCGCCGCCTCGCGGTTGATCAGCGCGAGCAGGTAGGCGTTGAGCGACTCACCGCGCGTGGCAGCGCGCGCCTTGAGCGCTTGCCGCGTCTCCTCAGGCACGTTCCTGATCTGCAGCAACGAAGGCATCAAATACATCCTAGCTCTATGTCAATACGATGTGCATCACCCGAGTCAGGCCACTGGCGGGAAACGACGCAGGGCTTCGCGGATTGCAGCACCCGACGGGGATGGGACGGCTCGATCGAGGCGTGTGACGGAGGCCGGCGGGGCCGCTCACTTCTTCTTCGCGGGCGCCTTGGCTGCGGTCTTCGCCCTTACGCTTCTGCAGACGGTCTTGGTGTGATGGTGCTTGGTCACCTTCGTGCATCGCCGGGCGGTCTTCTTCGCGGTGGCGCTCTTCGCGCCGGAGGAGCCTTTGGTCGTGCCGGAGGTGGTGGGTGAGGTCGCGCCGGTCGTGGGCGGCGTGGTGCTCGCGGGTGGCGGTGCGACGTACGGTCCGCTGTCGCTGAGCGCCGCCGGCAGCGCGAGCGTGCCCTCGGACTGTGCGGCTGCCGAGAACGCCGACCAGATCGGCTTCGGCCCGTTGTCGCTGCCGTTGGCGTTCGTGTATCGGAGGCCGAGCGCGTCGTCGCGCGAGCTGACCGTGGAGTTGTCGCGCAGCATGTACCAGAGGATCGGGCCGATGTTGTCGCCGGCGCGGGCGCCGCCGTCGACGTAGCCGATGAAGTCCTGGAAGCCGCCGGCGATCGTCACGTCGGTGTTGTCGGTGCTCGACCAGCCCATCTCGCTGACCCAGATCTGCTGGCGTGGCCCGCCGGTCGCGCTCGGCCCGGTGCTCGCGACGAGCGTCGCCGCCGTCTGGTTCACATAGGCGATCGCCGACTGCGCCAGCTCCTCCGAGCTCTCGCCCTGCGCATCGGTATACGGATGGATCGCGACAGCATCGAAAGCGTTCGCGTTGTTCGCGCTCAGCGCCTGGATCATCTGCGCCGGTTGCACGAAGGAGGATTGGCCATTGGGATCAAACGCCAGCCCACCGACCACCACGCGTGCCTGCGGGTCAACACCACGCAGCGCAGTGCGCACGGCGCTGAAGACAGATGCATACGCGTCAGCGGATGCATCCCCGCCCCACCACGCGCCGTTGTTCTCCTCGTTCCAGACCTCCCACGCCTGGATCGGCTCATAGGTGCAGCCGCAGGTCCCCCAGAAGCTGCCACTCGGCCCATAACGCGCCACAGCCGCCGCCGCGAAAGCGGCGAACTCAGAAATTGTCGGGCTGCCACCCGCGCCGCTGGAGGTGGGAGGGAGGGCCGCCCCGGTGGTGCGGTTGTCGTTGATCAACACCGGCAGCCACGTCATGCCGTCGTCGGCGAGCGTGCGGACGAGTGTGTCGTAGTTGAGGTTGTCGCAGTAGGGCGAGTTGACGGAGAAGTTGAACGTGCCGGTGTAGTTGGGGTCGACGCAGTTCAGGTGCAGTGGCGCGCGGTACAGCTCCGCGCCGGCGCTCGAGACGAAGCTGAGGTCGGCGACGCCGTTCCAGCTCTGGTTGGGGAGCAGGATGCCGTCGCCGCGGATGTCGTTGACGCCGATCGCCGGGATCGTGCCGGTGGGCGCCGCGAAAGCGCTCGCGGTGCCGTAGGCCAGCGTCGCCGCCAGCGCCAGCGCGAGCGCGCGGGCAAAGCGGCTCGCAGCCAGTCGTGCCGGCCAGTGCGCCCGCGCCGCCTGCGTTTCCGTCCCGGCCACGGATCCCTCCTTGGAGTCCGGCGTGCACCAAGAGCACGCTTCTCCATTCCCGTCGGGGCGCTAGCGGCGGCTCAGCAGCTACTGCACGCCTTGCCCGGCCAGTGGAGGGATTTGGAAGGTTTGGAGGCGGGATGGAAGGTTTTCCCCCCGCGCGGCGGCTACGACGTGCGGGCTGCGAGGAGGCGGTTTTCTCGGATGCGCGCTTGCAAGCCGACTTCGCTCGACCGTAGACTGCTCGGATGCTTGTCGATCATTCGTCCAGGCGACGGGGGCGGATCGTGCGTGCTGCGCTGCTTTGCGCGCTTGCGCTGGTGGCCCTCCCCGGCGTTGCGAGCGCGGCGACTCCGGGGCCGGGGTTCTATGGCGTGAACGTGGAGCCGCTGATCAAGCTGGGGCTGGTGCCGCAGAGCGAGTGGAACGGCTACATCGCGACTATGGCGGCGGATGGGATGACCGTCGCCCGGTCCGACGCCGAGTGGGACTGGGTCGAGCCGAATGCCCCGGCGACGCCGGGGGACGAGACGTCGTCGAGCTGGGACTGGAACAACACGACGACGACGACCGGGTTGACCTACCCGGTGCCCGAGTCGATGGATGAGCTCGTCACGCTGCTCGCGGAGAACCACGTGCGCTTCCTGCCGGTGCTCGACTCGGCGCCGAAGTGGGCGGGCGACTTGTCGACTGGGGTTCAGCTCGAGCCGCAGTACTACGTGGACTACGCGAACTACGCGGGCGCCTTCGCGGCGCGCTACGGGCCGGGTGGGACGTTCTGGGCGGAGAACCCGCAGCTTCCCTACCTGCCGGTGGAGCAGTACGAGATCTGGACGGAGGCCAACTCGGCCTACTTCTGGGCCGGCCCCAACGGGAACTGTGGTGGCTTCGCGAGCACGGTCACGTGGACGCCCGATCCCACCGTCATCGCGACCTGTGCGTCCGAGTACGCCTCAGGGTTGACGCTCGCCAGTGCGGCGATCCACGCAGCGGTCCAGGCCAACGACCCCGGGGCGACAGTCAGCGTGCTGGCCTCGATCGGCTGGCAGAACCCTGGGCTGTATGTGCCGGACCTGATCGGTGACGTGCCGGCGGGCACGATCGACGGGATCGCCTTCCATCCTTACGGATGCGATGCGCCTGCGATCCTCGGCCTCGACCAGGGCCTGCGTTCGACGCTCGACTCGCTGGGGGCGCCCTACTCGACGATGCCGATCTACGACACCGAAGACAGCCAGCCGGCCGTCCCTGCCTCCCAGGCAGCGCAGTACTCGTGCCAGGGCTACGTGACTGACGCTGCGCGCGCGGCGATGGTGTCGCTCGCCAGCTACGCGCTGGCGCACAGCGACTGCGGCGTGCAGGACTACCTCTACTACGGCCTCGTCGGGAGCGGCAACCCGAACCTCGAGCCCAACGACGAAGGGTTGATGGGGATGTACAGCCTGACGGGGGATCTGCCGAACCTCACTGGCACGGCGCTGATCGACGCGGCCTACGGCTGGTCTCAGGACCCGAGTACCGGGATCGTGCTGTGCGGAACCGGGACCACTCCGTCCGCAGACCTCTTGCCACTGGGACTCACTGTGACTCCGACCAGCGCCGGCTGTGTGTCGGCCACGGTCACCTACTGGGGCAATCCGCTTGAGGGTGCCGACCTGGAACTCGAAGCCGGGGACCTGACGGTCGAGACGGATCGCCAGGGTCCTGAGTGGTATCTCGCCTCCGACGCCAACGGATCGGCCTCGCTGTGCCTCGGCAGCGATCCGCCGCCCGTGACGACGTTCACCGTGGTGGCGCTGATCGACAACGTCGCCGTGTCGGGCACCGCGACCTGCCCGATCACCGGTGGCGCGTGCACGCAGGCCCCGGCGCCGCCGGCGCCACCGACGCCGCCCCCGCCACCGGCGCCGACCCCGGCCAGCAGCTCCGGCAGCGGCAGCTCAACGGCGAGCTCGCTGTCCTCCACGAGCCCCACCGGGGTGACAAACACGTACGTGCTGAAGGGGCGGATCGTGAAGATCGGCAAGCATGGGACGAAGCTGAGCGCGCAGCTGCTGCTGAACGACGGCGCTGCGGCGCGGGCCGGGCTGACCGTGTCGATCAAGGCGAAGGGCAAGCATGCGAAGGCGAAAGTCGTCGCGCACAAGACGCTGCCGTCGGGCAAGCCGCTCGTGTTCACGATCCGCGAGCGGCTCGTGAAGGGCGAGAAGGTCGTGCTCAGCGTCGCGGCCTATGCGACGCTCGACCGGCCGGCGCTGAGCAAGACGCTGACCGCGGGCTGAGCCCGAGGTAAGAAGCGCCTACGTCGTGAAGAAGGGGGTGGCGTAGGGCAGAAGCCGCCCAAAGAATTCGCTAGATCGCCGACGGGGCAACAGTACAGCCCACCGTGTCCAGCCCTCGCAGGCCGACGGCATGGTGTCAATGTGCGTACCGTCGTCTGCGATCCTCCGCCCGCCGATTTCGAGGCGCTGCTCGAGCGTCGCCGGCGGTTGGGCGTCGATCGTTATGACGAGGTGTGGGCGGGGGTGCTGCACGTAAATCCGGGCCCGCACGGGCGTCACGCGAAGGTCCAGCAGCAGGTCATGGAGCAGCTCGGTCCGCTCGCTCGCGCGGCCGGGGGATGAGACGTGGGAGAAGCTGGCGTTCTACGCCGCGCGCATGGTTGATGAGCTGCTGATCGTCGATCCGCAGGAGCGCGCGGTGGAGTGGCTCGCGCTCGACGGCGGGGAGTACCGGCCGATCGCGCGCAGCGGCCTCGTTGACCTCGGTCCCGGCGAGCTCACCGAGCGGATCGACTGGCCGGCACTCGACGACTGACTGCGGCGCCTCGCCGTGAAGAACGAGGTTGCGCGGCGCAGAAGCCGCCCAAAGACAGCGGCGTCGGACGTCGCCCCGCGAGGGTAGAGAGCCGCGAATCTGCAGCGCAGGGGTGTGGTGGGCTGTACGAACCGGGGCTCGGCTATCTCGCTGTATACAGCGTGCTACGATGCATACGTGTCGGTGAATGTGTCTGTTCGGTTGGACGATCGGTTGGCCGAGCGCTTGCGTCTTCGAGCTCGCGCGGCTGGTGAGACGCTCTCGGATCGTCTGCGTCGCTACGCCGATGAAGGCGCTCGCCGGGACGAGCATCCGCTGATCACCTTCCGCGACGGGCCGACCGGTCGCCGCGCCGGCCTGATCGGCGGCCCCGATGTCTGGGAGATCGCGATGTGGGTCGAGGACCTGCAGGCCGAGGCCGACCCGGCTGGGACGCTCGCCGCCGAGTCGGTCCTTACGCGGCCTCAGATCGACGCGGCTCTCCGCTACCGCGGCGCATACCCGGAGGAGATCGAGGCGCGGATCGCCCTGCATCGCGGCGAGACCGCAGCGGCCGACCCGCGTTGAAGCTGCTGCTCGACGAGGTGTACCCGCCCGCGCTCGCTGAGCGGCTGCGTGGCGAAGGGGTCGAGGCCGCCATGGTGAGCGGGCTCGGCTTGGCTGGACGCTCTGACGCGGAGGTCTTCGCGGTTGCGGTCGAGCAGGGCTACACGCTGCTGACCGAGAACGCGGCCGACTTCACGATCATCGCCGCCGAGCAGCTCAACGCCGGCCGCCACCATCCAGGGGTGCTCATAGCGCTGTCCTCCCGCTTCTCCCGGCGGTCCGCCGGTATCGCGCCGCTCTCCGCGGCCATCCACGCCGTCGCCACCGAGCAGCTCGCCGACCGCGTCTTGTATCTCGAGCGCGTGGAGGGCGACTGACACAGGGGCCTCGCCGTGAAGAACGAGGTTGCGCGGCGCAGATGCCGCCCAAGGACAGCGGCGTCGGACGTCGACCCGCGACTCGTCAGCGCTTACCCACCTTCGTTCCGGTCGAGGAGCTGCGTCGCGCCTGAAGCTGGTCAGCGGATCGGGGACGGCGATGTTTCGCGTGCAGTTCGTCGCGTGGTGTTCGTGCTGGTGTCGCCCTGGTGCGCTAGCTTGACCCTATGGTGTCGTTGGATGTGATCGAGGAGGCGGGTCGGCGGCTTGCGGATGCAGCCGGATCGCCGGTGCGCGTGATCTTGTTTGGTTCGCACGCGCGCGGCGACGGGGGGCCGCAAAGCGACCTCGATTTCGTCGTGATCGAGCCGCGTGTCGGTTCGCGGCACGCTGAGATGGTCCGCCTGCGGCGTGCGTTGAACGGTCTGCGGATGCCGATCGATGTGCTGGTCTACAGCGACGCGCATGTTGTGGAGTGGGGTGATGTCCCGGGCACCGTGCTTCACGCGGCGCTGAGCGAGGGGCGCGTGCTAGTCGATGAGTGAGGAGCGCCGGGCGAGCGACGTTCTGATCGCGAAGGCCCGTGGAGATGCTGCAGCCGCGATCGCATTGGCTGATCGCAGCGAGGTGCCCGACGCCGTGGTCGGGTTTCACGCGCAGCAGGCGGTTGAGAAGGCCTTGAAGGCCGTGCTGCTGGCGCGTGGCGTGAACTACCAGTTTCGTCATGACATCGCGTACCTATGTGAGCTGCTTGATGATGACGGCGTCCAACTGCCCGACGAGGTCGCTCGTGCCGACACGCTCACCCCGTGGGCGGCGGAGTTTCGATACGAGGATCCACCGTCTGATGAGTCCTTCGATCGAGGCGAGGCGGTAGAGACAGCATCGCGCGTTCTGGCATGGGCTGCTAGTCAATTGGAGGCGTAAGCGTCCCGGGAAGAATCGAGCTTCGCGAGGCGCTCGTCAGCTGTACCGGGCAGGTGTGTCGACTGCGACGAGGTTCGTCAGAACGCGACGACGAGGTCCTGCCACTGGTCTTGGCGGGGCCAGCGCTCGAGGCGGCGTTCGATGCCGGCGGTGATCGCCGCGAACTCGCTGTGGTCGAGGGTCCAGATGAGGATCAGCCCGGCGTGACGTCTCGAAGCTTCGGCCCACTCGCGCGCGAGCGGAGCGAAGTCACGGCTGTTGCGTGTGACGAGGATCCGCTGCGCTGCGGCGGCGAGCTCGAGCACGGCGGGATCGTCGAGTCCTTCCAGTGTCGGGTCCGCGGCGAGCGCGACGACATCGTGTCCTTTGGCTTGCAGGGGAGTCGCGATGCCGCGCGGCGAGAGATTGGCGTCGAGCAGCAGGCGCAAACGCGGGTTACGCCGTGAGATGGAACTCGATGAACGGATAGCGCTCGTGCCAGTCTGCGGCGGCGCGGCGATTCTCGCTGATCGCGCCGGCGATCTCCTGCGAATAGGCCTCGCGGTAGGCAAGCGCGAGACCCACCTGGCGTTGCGCCAGCGCCGTCTCCTCGACGAGCCGTTCAGGTGAGCCGAAGTCCTCGCACATCTGGCAGATCTCCCAGACGTCCAGGCCCGAGCCGACCACCCACGGTCGCCGTTGCGCGTCGTCCCCGCGAAAGCCGATGCCTGGGAAACGGCGGGTGCGCGCCGCCTCCTCGGTCAATGCTTCGACGACGGCGCTCTTCGAGCGTCTGGTTCTGCGCGCTTCGTCCTCCACCAGCCGGTCGGTGGACTTGGTGAAGCGAACGCTGAAAGGCTCGCCTTTGCGGTCGCGCTGTGGGCTGGACGATGGCACGCTCAAAGTGTTGCACACGAAACTTACAGTGTGTCTGCCTGCGGCCCTTCGTCGCGAAGAACGAGGTTGCGCGGCGCAGAGGCCGTCCAAGATGGACTGCGTCGATTGCAGCGCCGCGACGCCATGGGTTAGTAGCGTCGTGACATCGGGCTCGTACCGTTGAGCATGTAGCTCGTGTGTCTACATGTGCTACCATGCGGGGGTGGGCGATGCAGTGTCTGTGAGGGAGCTGCGCAACAGCGTGAGCGCTGTGCTGCGTCGCGTCGAGAGCGGCGAGCGCGTGACGGTCACCGTTGACCGTCGCCCTGTCGCCGAGATCGTGCCGCTGCGCCGCCGGCGCGTCGTGCCGGCGAGCGAGGCGCGCGAGGTCGCTGCGCGCTACGGCGCGGACGCCGGGCTTGGGCGCGAGCTGCGGAGCGTCTTCGGGGATACCACCGACGAGCTGTGAAGGCGCTACTGGACACGTCGTGCTTCATTGCAGCCGAGTCTGGGCGGACGCTCGGGGAGATGCCCGGCGTTACTGAGACGGAGGTCTCGGTAGTGACGCTCGCGGAGCTCACGGTCGGCGTGCTGACGGCCAGCGACGACGATCGCGCCGCACGCCTCGCGACGCTGTCTGCCGTCGAATCGACGTGGGATCCGCTGCCGGTGAACGCCGAGGTCGCGCGTGTGTTCGGGCGTGTGGTGGCTGAGTTGCGGGGACGCGGGCGGCGCGTTCCGATCCTCGACGCGATCGTCGCTGCCACCGCGATCGTCGAGCAGGTCGCGGTGGTGACGCAGGACCGCGACTACGAGGAGATCCCGGGCGTGGAGGTCGTGCGGGTGTAGGGGGAGCGGACGCTTGACGAGGACACCGTCGCGCGTGAAGCGATCCATGTCAGCGTCGCTGAGCACGTAGCTCAGCGTGTCCTGCCCGTCGCAGGTCGACGGTATCGTGTGAGTGTGCGCACCGTTGTGTCTGATCCTCCGCCACCTGAGTTCGAGACGCTCATGGAGCGGCGCCGGCGTTGGGGGGCCGATCGTCACGACGAGGTGTGGGCGGGAGTGCTGCACATGAACCCGGGGCCGCACGGCCGCCACGCCAAGGTTCAGCAGCAGGTCATGGCGCTGCTCGATCCGCTCGCTCGCGCCGCCGGCCTGACGCCCCTTGCGGCGTCCAATCTCGGTGACGCCGACGACTACCGCGTTCCCGATGGAGCACTCCAGCACCATGGCCCGGACCGCCTCTACTATCCGACCGCGGCGCTCGCGCTGGAGGTCGTCTCGGTTGGGGACGAGTCGTGGGAGAAGCTGCCGTTCTACGCCGCCCAGCATGTCGACGAGCTGTTGATCGTCGACCCACAGGAGCGCGCCGTGCACTGGCTCGCACTCGAGGCGGGCGAGTATCGGCCGGTCGCGCGAAGCGCACTCGTCGAGCTTGGTTCTGACGAGCTGGCCGAGCGGATCGACTGGCCGGTCGGCGAGGAGTAGACGCGGCCTGCTCAGCCGGCGACCATTACGCGGGCGCCCGTGAGTCGCGATGCGCATGCTAATGTATGAGCATGGTGTTGGACCGTCGGCTGCAGATCCTGCTCGACGAAGAACGCTACGGGCGGCTGGTTGCTGTCGCGGAAGGCCGTGGCGTGTCGGTTGCGGCTGTCGTGCGAGAGGCGATCGACCGTGGGCTGGCGAACCCCGACGCGCGGCGGCGTGAAGCCGGGCGGCGGCTGCTCGACGCCGTGGACATGGCGGTGCCCGAGCCGGACGCGCTGCGCGGCGAGCTCGAGGCGCTGCGCGGCCGGCACGGATGATCGTTCTCGACACGACGGTGCTCGTCTACGCGAAGGGCTCGGAGCACCCGCTGCGAGACCCCTGCCGCGAGCTGATCGAAGCGATCATCCGGCGCGAGATCGAGGCGAGCACCACCGCGGAGGTCATCCAGGAGTTCGTGCACGTCCGGGCACGCCGATGCGGGCGTCGCGACGCGGCGGAGCTCGGGCGCGACTACAGCGAGCTGCTCTCGCCGCTGCTGGCCGTGGGCGCTGAGGACCTCGTACGCGGCCTGGCGCTGTTCGAGCGGTTGGACACGCTCGGAGCATTCGACGCTGTGCTTGCTGCGAGCGCGATCGGCGCTGGTGCCAGTGCGCTCGTGTCAGCCGACGCGGCGTTCAGTGGGGTGCCCGGGCTGACCCACATAGTTCCCGACCGCTCCGGTGTGGCGGCGCTTGCCGGTGACGGCCAGGGACGCGCTGCTCCGTGAAGAAGAAGGTGGCGTGGCGCACAGGCCGCCCAAAGATCGGACCAGAGACACGCGGCGACCGGGCGATCGGTCGCCGGCTGAAGGTTGCTACTCCGGAATGATGATCGGTGCCATCAAGAGAGATGATAGCGCCGTGTTGGGAGACATCCCGACGGTCGCTGTTACGCTACCTGGCGTGTCGGGTAGGGATCTGCAGGCGTGATCGCCACCGATCCGAGTTGAACTGACATTGTCAGCGCGATCGCGCTGGCGGTCGCGGCGGTCGCCGGCACGCTCGCCTTGGCTGGCGTGTATGGCCAGTTTCGCCTCGGGCAGAAGCAAAGGGCTGAGGAGCGGGCGGAGGCCCTCACCACTCGCGCGCATCGCTACCTCGAGCGCTATGGCGATCCGGCGGAGCTGCCACACATCGTTGCGTTTCACGCCTTCATGAAAATCGAGCCTGGGCGCGAAGCGGCGCAGCTGACGCGCTGGCGGCGGATGGGCCTGCTGAACCGGCTGAAGATCCTCCGCTTTCTCAACTTCTGGGAGGAGCTCGCCGGCATGTACAACCGCGGTCTCGTCGACAAGGGAGTCGTGCGCGACTACTTCGCGGCGCCGGCGCTCTACTACTGGAAGATGTCGAGCTGGTTCATCCGCTACGAGCAGGATCGCGATCCCGACGCGATGTCGCAGTTCCGACTGATGTGCGAGGAGTTCGACCCGACGCTCAAGCAGACGGCAGACCAGCAGTAAGGCGCTGCTCCGTGAAGAAGAAGGTGGTGTGGCGCAGAAGCCGCCCCAAAGCCAAAGCCGAGAATGACGCTCAGCGGGTGCTGAGCACCGGCGCCGCGGTCGCGCGCGGCTCGGGCCCGTCGAGCGTGATCTCGCGCGCCGCCGGACGATGATGCAGGGTGATCCAGGCGAGCGCGCCGGGGAGCGAGACGATCGCGCCGGCGGCGACGGTCGTCAGTGAGAAAGCGACGGCCAGCGCGGGGGCGACCCCGGCGGGGACCAGCAGCGCGCGGAAGACCGTCTCGCGGACGCCGAGGCCGTTGATGTTGGTCGGCGTGGCGGTGGCGAGCAGCGCGACGGGGATCGTCGTGGCGAGCAGGCCGACGCCGATATGCAGGCCCAGCGAGCGGGCGAGCATGAACGCGGCGAGGATCACGCAGCCCTGCGCGGCGAGCGACAGCGCCACCGCCTTGGCGAGCAGATCGCGCCGGCCGTTGTAGGTCGCCAGGCCCGCACTGACGCGCTCGATCGCGCTCGATCCACGTGACCAGCGGGCGCTGAGGCGGATCAGCACGCGCGCCGGCGCGGGGGCCAGCAGCAGGACGCTGCCGAGCGCCACCGCCGCACACGACAGCAGCGCAGCGACGACGACCAGGCCCGGTAGCGCGGCCCCGTCGAGGATGACGCCGAGCGCACCGACGGTGACGAGCGCCCAGAGTGCGCTGAGGCGGTCGGCGAGGACACTCGCGGTGACCGCGGGCAGCCGGTCGGTGCGCCGGCCGACAAGCCAGGCGCGGACCGCGTCGCCGCCGAAGCCGGTCGGCAGCACGTTGGTGAAGAACAGGCCGATCCACGTGTAGCGCGCCGCGCCGGCGAGGCCGAGATCGATCTGCTGGCCGAGCGCGAGCGTTCGCCAGCGCACGGCCCCCAGCGCATAGGAGACGCTGAGCAGCCCGAGCGCGAGCACGAACCAGCCGGCCGAGACGTTGCCGATGTCGTCGAAGACGCGGCTCGCGCTGATGCCGCGCAGCGCGAGGACGATGAACGCGCCGGACAGCACGAGGCGCAGCGCGATCTGGCGGATGCGCCGGCTCATCGGGCGGTCGCGGCGTCGTCGTGGGCGAGCTCCAGCACGATGAACGCGGCGTGCAGGCCGTCGAGGCGCGCCGCCCAGCGTGCGGCCGGAGGCGGCAGCGGGTAGTAGCCGTCGTGCGCTGCCGCGGTCACGCGCAGGCCGTGGACGGCGGCGAGCTCACGCAGCGCTCGCGTCGTGAACACGCGCAGATGGGTCTGGCCGGCGTCGGCGTGGCCGCTGCCACGTCGCGGGTCGAACGGGTTGCCGACATGCACCTCGTCTGAGACGTGAGCGGGAAGCGGCTGGAGACCGAGCACCAGCGCGCCGACGTTGTGCCATGAGGAGAGGTTGTTGGTCGAGAGGATGATCCGGCCGTCGGGGGCGCAGACCCGGCCGACCTCACGCAGGAACCGGTCGGTGCTGCGCAGATGCTCGATCAGCTGGTTGGCGTGGACGAGGTCGAAGGCCCCGTCCTCGAACGGCAGCGGCTCGTTGAGGTCGGACTGGACGACCTCGACGCCGCGCTCGCGGGCGAGCGCCGCATGCTCGTCAAGCCACTCGACGCCCACGACGCGGCTTGCGCGCGCGGCCTTGCCGAGTTCGACGGTGAACGCCCCATTGAAGCAGCCGAGGTCCAGCAGCCGCTCGCGCGGCGGGCCGGCTGCCACCAGCTCGAGGATCACGCGCCGGTTCTCGTCCTCGGAGGCCTCGAACACGCGCGCGAGCGCGCGCGACAGGCGCGCGCGGAGCGGGCGGGCGGGGGCGGCGCTGCCGGCAGCCGGCGTGATCCGCGGTGGCGGCTGGCGCCACTCGGCCACGGGGGTGTTGATCAGACGAGCCATGAGCGCGGAAGTGGGGTGCGAGCGCGAGCGCGAGCCGATCGATGATGTTCAAAGGGCGCGCGCCTGCTTGCGTGCGTGATCCTGGACGGGCGCTGCCCGCGCCAGTGCCACGCATTAAGGCTACTCAACCGCAACGGCCGAGTCCAAGGTACGTTTGTCCCCTGGGCGGCGGTCTGCGCACCGGCGGATGCTCTACTTCCTGTGGCGACGGATGCTGAACGTCACGTGGGCGGGTGTCGGATCGACGTTGCCGGCGGCGTCGATTGCGCGGACGCGGATGGTGTAGTGGCCGCGCTTGAGCTTCGGCGTGTGGTACGGGGAGGCGCAGGTCTTCCACTTGCGCTTGTTCAGGCGGCACTGGAAGGACGCGATCGGGATTGGGGCGACGCCCTTGAAGCGCACCGTGTAGACGCCCTTCCTGGTTGCGTGCTTGGAGTGTCCGGTGATGACCGTGTCAGGGTCGGTGAGGTCGAGGACCCAGGTGACGCTCGCGGGGCTCGGATCGACGGTCCCTTCGGGGTCGATGCCTCGCACGAGCAGCGTGTGGTCGCCGTCACGTGAGTTGGCGGCGTTGAGCGGCGAGGAGCACGCGGTCCACGGCGTCTCGTCGAGCGAGCACTGATAGTGCATTCCGGCGACGGGCTGCCCGTCCTCGGTCGCGGTGAAGGTGATGACCTGCGACTTCGTGTCGTGGGTGTAGGTCGGCGCCGAGGTGATCACCGTGTGGGGGCTGTCGATGTCGAGCGTGTCGCCACCTGGTAGCGAGCAGCTGCTGCCGCCGCCGCTGGGCAGTGGCTGTGAGCCGATGAACTGGAGGAAGCTCGAGTAGGCCGGCTTGGCGGACCCGTCGACGTTCAGCAGGCCATCGTGGAAGCCCCAGTAGTCGGGCGTGTCGAAGGTGCTTGCGTTCTCGTCCTGTAGCGCGAACCAGACGACGTGTTGGAGGTTCCAGCGCGGACGGCAGGCGAGCATCGTGTCCCAGGACGACACCAGGTACTGGTTCTGCACGGCAGGCGTGACCGTGAACGTGCTCGCCGGCCCGCCGCTTGCCCAGCCCATCTCGGTAACCCACAGCGGCCGCGCAGCATCGTTGTTCTGCAGCGTCACGGTCCGCGCCTCGTCGAGCACGTGCACCGAGGCCGTCGCGCTGGCGGCGTAGGCGTTCACGGCGATCGCGGCGGTACTCGAGCGGAACGTGGGCTGCTCATAGAGGCCGTCGAGGAACGGCTCGAGCTCCATGCCGCTGCTGAGCGTCGGGAACTCGTCGAGCCCCGACATGATCACCGTGGCGTTTGGGTCAACGGACTTGATTGTGTTGGAGATCTGGCTGAGGAAAGCGGCGTAGGCCGCCGGCGTCGGGTTGGGCCAGGTGACGCCGGCGTTGATCTCGTTCCACACCTGCCAGGTGATCGTCGGGATGTGCGGCTGGCCGTTCCAGAACGACGATGTCGGGTCGTAGCGGGCGACCGCGGCCGCGACGAAGCTCTCATACGCGGTGAGCTCCGCACCAGTTGGCGGCGCGTCGACCGTTCCGCAAGCCCACACCGCGCAGCCGCTGAGGTCGATGATCAGGTTGTAGTCGCCGCTCGCAGCGTTGTGGGCGAGGTTGTCGAGGTTGCTCCAGTTGCGTGAGGAGGGGCTGGATGTCGTCTGGACATCGCCCCATGCGAGCGAGCCGCGGACAAGCCCGAGACCGGCAGCGGAGAGCGTCGCCGACTGGCTGTTGCTCGGGTATGACCAGCCGTCGATGCCGAAGAAGCCTGCGGGCGGGACGGCGGCGCTCGCACCGGCTGCGCTGAGCGCAAGCGCTGCGAAGCAGGCGGGCACGAGTACGAGCAGCCCTACCCGCCCGCGGACGCGACCCACGCCGGCCTGCAGGCGATTCATTGCGGTGCGGAAGCCTCCCCCGCGCTTGCTGGTTTCCGACGCCACGTCGCGAGGATGATAGCGGCACGCCGGGGCGGTGCGGCGGCGCAGCTGCGGGCCGCTGCGCCGCGGCGCCTGCTCGGCGCCACGTTGCCCACGGGACTCCCCGCCGGAGCTGCTCACGGGGCGGCTGTCTGGTACGTAACGGCTGGTGGGGGAACCGCTGATCGCTGGACGTCAGCGCGGGGGCCAGGGCGAGCCTGGCCCCCTACGCGCATGCCTGCACTGTCGCTGGACGGCTCAGCCGATCGGCGAATAGGCCGGTTGACCCGCTGCCGCCGCCTCCATCCCCAGCCTGTTGGTCGCGCTCTGGATCTGCGCTGCGAGGAACGGAAATACAAACAGCTGCCCGAGGAAATTGACGTACGGAATGACCCCGAAGATACATGCAGTCATGGCGAGCCCCTTGCTCACCGGCGGAGCCATACCTCTGAGACGGAACTGGAAATTAACGCGATCGGCCAGTCGCAGCCAGAAGATGAACAGCCAGTAGAGGTCGAAGATCGGTATGAACATGAAGCCGATGGCCTTGCCGGCGGAAGGATCGTCTTGCTTGATCCTGGGCAGCTTCCCGTGCTTCAAGCCCATGTAGATCAGGCTGAAGAAGCCCAGCGTGATGATGTGCAGCAGGACCACCACGGCGACGGGAAACGTCCCGAAAAAGCTGTTCCGCTTGAACTGCTCGCGTTGCTCCGGCGGGATCTGATTCAGGTCGAAGAACGGGTCGTAGACCGACGTGGCGTACACGCCGGGCATGCCCTGCTGGAAGCCACCGTAGGGCCCGGCTTGCTGGTAAGGCACCGGCTGCTGTGGCGGGTACGGGCCCGGCTGCTGTGGCGGGTACGGGCCCGGCTGCTGTGGCGGGTAGGGGCCCGGCTGCTGGTAGGGGCCGGGCGGGCCTTGCCCGGGTGTGGGCTGCGCGGGTATTTTCAGCCACTGGCCGCAGAAGTTGCATTGGAGCGCGTCGGCATTGATCGTCTTGGCGCAGAATGGGCACTGCTTGGTTGGTTGTGTCGGTTCGGTCGCGCTCATCGGCGAGGGGCTCCTTGGGGGCTTGGAGGTTTCGCTCGCAGAGTACTTTCTTCAGATCTTGGAAGCGTCTACGTGCGCGGTCGCTGATCGCGGCTTGGGTTGCATGTCAAACCCAGCTCGGCGTCCCGCAAGATCGACCTCGCAGGGGACTGCTGATCGCGCGACCTCCGCGTCGCCATCCGGGCGACGCGCGTTGGTTCGCCGTCTGTGGCAGGGTGGGGCTTGCGGGAGCTAGGCGGCCTGGTTGCGGGCCGGCTGGATGTGCTGCCCTCGCCGCTCGCGATGGGAGCGAGCCGGCACTCTCGGGGGCGCGCGGTGATCTGCATCGGCGTCGGCGAGGTGCTGCAGGGCCAGCGCACTGATCGTGCGGCGCGCGGTGGTCTGCTCGCGCTGGGGACGATCGCGGCGGTTGAGGTGCGCTTCGAGCGCGGCGCCGAAGCGCTCGAGGAACATGTGGCGCTCGGTGAGCGTGCTACCGCCAACCTCGGCGACGAGCATGTAGCGGCGCAGCGAATCGATCAGTGGTGGGTAGCTCCCGCGCGCGAACGCGGCGGCCAGCTCGTCGATCCACGTGCGCGTCGCGTCACGTGCATCCTGGCTGCCAAACCAGCCGGGCAGCTCCTCATACAGCGCGCGCGCCGCAGTGGTCGCGAGGTCTGCGCCGTCGCAGTAGAGCAGCTCGGCGACGCCGGGAAGCGGTTGGTCGAATGTCGTCGGCAGCCGCAGCTGCGCCCGTGTCGGCGCGCTCAGCCGTGCCAGCTCCGACATATAGAAGCGTCGATGGCCACCACTCGTGCGGACGGCGCCAACACGCCCATCTTCAGTCCAGCGGCGCAGCGTGCTCGCGGAGATGCCGAGCAGCTTCGCGGCCTGACCGAGCGTGACGGCGCGCTCCTCGCCGGCTCCGCGCGCAGCAACGTCGGGGCTTTGGCTGGCCGCGGCGTCCGCGTAGCGCTTGCGCTCCCCGCCACCCAACGCGAGAACGTCGATCAGCGTGTGAGCGGGAACCGGTCCGAGGAAGTAGAGGCCCTGAGCTGCGTTCGCTCCGAGCTCCCGCGCCCGTTCGAGCTGTTGCTGGGTCTCGACGCCGGTGGCGACGACGGTCAGGCCGAGCGAGCGGGCTGCGCCGACGATGCTCTGGACGACGTCGGTGATGGCGCCTGCGCTGTGCTCCTCCAGTAGTGGCCGGCCGAGCTTGACGCCGTCAATGGGAAGCCGCTCGAGCTGGGCAAGCGACGCGTAGCTGGCGCCGAAGTCGGCGAGCCACACCGCGACGCCGAGGGCCCGCAGCTCCGCGACACGGGTTGCGCTGCCGGGCCCCAACAGCGCGGTTTCGCCGAGCTCGACGATCAACTGAGCGCCGTCGATGGAGTTGGCCCTCAGGCAGTCGGCCACCGTGCTGGTGAATCCAGGGTCATTGAGCGCTGCCGCCGAGACGTTGACTGACACTCGCGACGGCAGCTCCCCGGTGGCGAGCAGCTGGCTGGCTTCGCGGATCACCCACTGCTCGATCTGCGGCAGGATCCCGGCGCGCTCGGCAACCGGCACGAAGCGGCGGGGGAGCAGCAAGCCTTGCGTCGGATGGTCCCAGCGCATCAGCGACTCGACGGCCATCACGGAGCCCGACTCGAGCGAGACAATCGGCTGGAAGAACAGCGACAGGCCGGCGTTGCTCGCCACCGCGGTGCGCAGCTCGCCCTCCAGCCGCAGCATCTCGAGCAGACCGGTGCGCAGCTCGGGTGTGAACACCTCGATGCAGCCGCCACCGCGCTGCTGCGCGCGGTGCTGCGCCGTAGCGGCGTCGCGCAGGGTTGCGCGTCCTGACAGCGCACCGGCGCCCAACGCGACTCCGATGCTGACCGAGACGAGCAGCTCCTCGTCCTCCACGGTGACCGGCGGCGAGGCCGTGACAAGCAGCTCGGCGGCGACGCGCAGCACCTCATCCTGTGAGGCGGGGCTGGCGAGCGTGAGCGCAAACGTGTCGCCGGGCAGTTGCGTGAGCATCGCGCCACGCAGACGTGACGCTCCGAGCCGGGCTGCGGTGACGGCCAGCACCTCGGCGGCTGCGGCCGGCCCGAGCGCGTCGGTGATGTCAGGCAGGCGGTCGATCCCGATGACGAGCACGGCGAGCGTCGGCGCAGCCAGCGCAGCCTCGAGCACCGCATCGCGGCGGCGCTCGAACGGGACGCACGAGCCCTGCGATGGGGCTTCGACGAGTCGCGGAGAGGGCCAAGAGTCTTTGTTCACGGCACTATTGCCATCGGCAGTCCCCGATCCGACCTCGCATGAACGCTCGTCCACCCTGGACGAATCGCGTCTGCACATCTGTCCAGAAGCCTTGCGCCGCCGGATGGTTTGCGATGCTGGGTAGGTGCGTGTGTGCCTCGTTTACGACTGTCTGTTCCCCTACACGGTCGGGGGCGCCGAACGCTGGTATCGCAACCTCGCGGAGCACCTCGTGGCGGACGGCCACGACGTCACCTACGTGACGCTGCGACAGTGGGATCGCGGTGTCGAGCTCGACCTCGACCCGCGTGTACGCGTTGTCGTTGCCGGCCCGCGGATGGCTCTGTACACCGACGAGCGCCGGCGCATTGCGCCGCCGATCGTCTTCGGGGTGGGCGTGCTGTGGCATCTGCTGCGGCATGGGCGGCGCTACGACGTCGTCCACACCGCCTCGTTCCCGTACTTCTCGCTGCTCGCCGCCGCCGCGCTGCGTCCAGCGATGGGCTACCGCCTGGTTGTGGACTGGCACGAAGCGTGGAGCAAGGCCTACTGGCGCGACTATCTCGGCGCGATCGGTGGCGCGATCGGCTACTTCGTTCAACGGCGCTGCATCCGTGTGTCACAGCGCGCGTTCTGCTTCTCGCGGTTGTATGCCGCGCGGCTGCGCGCCGGTGGGCTGCGCGGCGAGCCGACGATCCTCCCGGGGCAGTACACGGGATCTGCCGAGGTGCCGGTCGCTCGCGCGACCGAGCCGGTGGTCGTGTTCGCAGGTCGCCTGATCCCTGAGAAGCGCGCCGCACAGGCCGTCGCAGCGTTCGCCGTGGCGGCCGGGCGCATCGAGGGGCTGCGCGGCGAGTTCTATGGTGACGGGCCGACGCGCGCCGATCTGCTCAGCGCGATCGCCGAGCACGGCGTGGAGGGCGCGATCACGGCCCCCGGCTTCACCGACGCCGCGAGGATCGACACGGCGCTGCGCGGGGCGATGTGCATGCTGTCGACGTCAAGACGCGAGGGCTACGGCCTGATCGTCGTCGAGGCGGCCGCACGGGCGACGCCGAGCGTGGTCGTCGCCGGCGAGGACAATGCGGCGAGCGAGCTGATCGCCGACGGCGTCAACGGGTTCGTCGTTGAGGTGGACGATCCTCGCCGGATCGGCGATGCGATCGTGCGGGTGCACGAGTCGGGGATGGCGCTGCGAGAGTCCACCGCACGCTGGTTCTCAGAGCACGCTGCCGAGCTGTCGCTCGAGCACTCGCTGCGGATCGTCGTCGCCAGCTACCTGGAGCGGTAGCTGCCTTCAGCGCGTTGCGAGGCGACGCTCGGGCCCGTTGTAGCTGCCCGCGCGACTTCGCCGCCGGCGGTCACGTCGCAGCACCGGACCACGGGCACGGCCGACGAGGCGCAGCACGTAGGCGTCACGGGTCAGGCTGTAGCGAAACAGGGGACGCAGTGCGAGCAGCAGCGGCGAGCGGAGGTAGCGGCGTGGTCGTGGCGTGTGGCGCATCGGCAGCCCAGGAGGTTCAAGCAGGGGAAGGTCGCGGGTTCGCACCCTGTTGCGCTTGGATGGAACCCTACCGCGCCGGACTGACAGCGCTCCAGCTGTTGGACGGGGTGCGCCGCAGGACGGCGTGCGCTGCGCGGAGCGGGCTCAACGTGTCGCCCCAACGGTCGATGACGACAGCAGGGAGAGCCGCACAGCGACGCAAGCCACCGATCGCGGAGAACGATCAATGCCCAACCTATTCGCTCACAAGGCAGTCGCCGTGGAGGAGCCTGCGGTCGATGGCGCTGCGGACATCGCTGAGCTCAAGCAGCGCATGCACAGTCTCAACGACGACTGGCTGGCGACCCTCGTCGCGAACCTGAAGGCGACGCAGAACGGCGACCTGACGCGCCATCTGGCGACGACGGTGCAGCCGCTCAGCGGGACCAGCGATGACGAGGACATCCTCGCGATCATCGAGATCTTCAACTCCACGGTCCGCAAGGCCAACGAAGCGAGCATGAGCTACAACGCGCTGCGCGAGCAGCTGCGCCACGCCCTCGGCGACCGCTCGTGCCTGTTGGACCTCGAGGCCGGCATGCGGAGCCTCGCCACCAGCGATCTCAACGATCTGGCCGAGGGGCTCCGCGCGATCGCCTCCGGCAACCTGACGACCGAAGCGCCCGACATCACCAGCCTGCTCACGGTGCGCGAGGGGCAACGCCTGGGCGCGCTGGCGGAGACCTTCAACGACATCGTCGAGAAGGCGCAGGAGAGCCTCGACGCGTACAACGGGATGCGCACGCAGCTGCACGACCGAGTCGGCGGGATGGCGACCGACGTTGGCGTGCTCGCCGGGCGCGTCGCGTCCTCCTCGCAGCAGATGATGGCGTGCGCTCAGCACTCCAGCGCCACGATCGACCAGATCGCGAAGATGGCGGTCAACGTCGCGAGCGGGGCGGAGCGGCAGGTCGCGCTCGTCGCGACGGCGCGGGAGGCGACCCGCGGTGCGGTCGGCATCGCCGACGACGCTCGACGCGTCGCGCAGGAGGGCGTCTCGCTGACGAGCGAGATCTCCGACATTGCCGACCAGACCAACCTGCTGGCGCTGAACGCGGCGATCGAGGCTGCGCGCGCCGGTGAGGAGGGGCGCGGCTTCGCGGTCGTCGCCGACGAGGTTCGCAAGCTCGCCGAGTCGGCGTCGAAGACGGCCGTCGAGACCCGCGAGGCCTTCTACCACCTGGCCTCGACGATCGAGTCGGTCAGCGAGACGGTCAACCGGATCGCGGCGATCACCGATCAGGTCGCCAGCGTGGCCGCCGAGACGGGCGAGGCGACCCAGCACGTGTCGGCGGCAGCCGAGGAGTCGACCGCCTCGACGGCGGAGATCAACACCGCCAGCGAGGACCTCGCCCAGATGGCGAGCGAACTCAACCGCCTGCTCACCGCGTTCACGGTGTGAGCCCCGCGCGGGGCGCTCAGTTCGACGCGTGCCAGGTGTCGGTGAAGTCCTCGTTGCCCGCGCTGAGCGGCCCGGGCGCGGCGAGCAGGTCGTTCGAGTTGCCGAGCATGTCGAGCAGGAGGTCCGGGAACGTGGTGATCGAGCCGGTCGTGCCGTTGCCGGTGGCGGTCGCGGCGGTGAAGCTCAGCGAGCCGAAGTCGGTGAGCGACGCGAGCCCGCAGTCTCCGCGGTCGTTACAGATCTCCGGCCGCTCACCGATCCACTCGGCCGATGACTCGGCGGCCGCGTAGGTGACCTGGGTGCTGTAGCTCCAGTTGTCCGGGCGCGGTGGGCGTCGCGGATCGCCAGCGTCCAGGTGTCGCCGACGACGCTGACCGACGCGCTGATCGCGTCACCGGGTGTAACGGGGTAGACCGCCGGGTTCAGCTCGACCTCGTCGCCGTCGTAGTAGTTGTTGTCGCCGTACATCTCAACCCAGGCGTCGTAGCTGGGCGTTCCGCCGCTGCAGTCCGCCTCCGTGCCGTCCTGCTCGACGGAGTCGCTGCCCCACCCGTCGATGCCTACCCAGTGTGAGGAGTTCGTAGCTCCCCCCGCGCAGGTCTGGATCGTGGGGACCTTCCAGGAACCGTTCACGGCGGTGAAAGGGCCGCCGCCGGTGTCCACGTAGCCGGACCAGTTGCCAGACCCCAACGTGAGCGTAGCGGCATTCGTCGTCTTGCTCCCGGCGAGGTTCGTGAACACGGCGTGGTACTCGTACTCGCTCTCGGTCGGATCGGTGGTGAACGAGTAGCTAGTCGAGGTTGCCTGCGCGATATTGCCCCAAGTCGTTCCGCCGTCGGTCGAGACCTGCCATTGCACGGTTGGCGTGGGGCTCCCCGACGCGGCGGCGCTGAACCTCGCGGTGTCCCCGATCAGCACCGTCTGACTCGTCGGCTGGGTCGTGATCTGCGGCGCGACAGCCGCTGTCACGGTGAGCGTCGCCGCACTGGTTGTCGCGCTACCGAAGCTGTTGGTGAACACGGCCTCGTACTCGTCGCCGGTCTGGCTCATCTCCGACGTGAACGTGTAGGTGAGATAGTTCGCGCCGCTGATCGCGGTCCAGCTGCCGCCGCCGTTGATCGAGACCTCCCACTGCACTGTCGGGGACGGGTTGCCCGATGCCCTCGCGGTGAAGCTCGTGTCAGCGCCGGCGGCGACCGTCTGGCTCGTCGGCTGAACAGTGACCACGGGGAGCGATGTGACGGTGAGCGTCGCGGCGCTGGTTGTCGCCGTCCCGGCGCTGTTGGTGAACACGGCCTCGTACTCCTCGGCGGTCTGGTATGCCGCCGACGTGAACGTGTAGGTGGTAGAGGTCGCGCCGCTGATCGCGGTCCAGCTGATGCCGCCGTCGTCCGAGACCTCCCACTGCACTGTCGGCGTCGGGTTGCCCGAGGCGGCGGCGGTGAAGGTCGCGCTGGCGCCGGCGGAAACGGTCTCGCTCGCCGGCTGGGTCGTGATGCTCGGTGACGTCGTGGCCGGCGGTGGTGGCGGGGGCGGCGGGCTGGCGCTCTGAAGAACCGACACGGACAGAGGTTTGCTCTTGCCGTGCGGGCCCTTGAGCGAAAGCGCAAAGCGATAGGTCCGCGTGGCGGAGGTCGTGTTCTTCGGAATTTGGACTGTCGTCGATGCCGTTCCTGAGGCGCAGTGCTTGACGGCCGGGAGGGACGTCAGCTTCTCGGCGGACGAGAAGCGGCAGACCGTCGCGCCCTGGACCACGGCTTTGAGTCGCACCGCCCCAGCTGAGCTGGGCAGCGTTGCCGGGATCGCCGTGAACAGCGTCGCACGCGGCTTGCCGTTGTAGTGACCGGTGTGGGCGAAGATCGCTGGAGCGTCCGCACGCGCCGGGGAGTGAAGGAACAAGAGCCCAGGCGGCGCGCTGCGAGCGCTCGCGCCAGCGCCCGCCGCCAGCCCGAATGACAGCAACGCCACGCCAGCGGCAACCGCAGCAAGCAGCGTGATACCCACGAAAAAACTTCGCGCGGGACGTGCTGGGTATTCGATCTGTGTCACGACTGTGCGCCGATGCAGGCGTGGCGCTCCATGGCGAACATAGCAAGGCCCACGACCGCGTTCAAGTGACGGTGGGCGGCTCGCGCGACGCAGATCCGGACGAGGTCGAGCCCGGAACGCCGTCGTAGTTGCTCAGGCGTCGCGGCGCTGGAACAGCAGCAGCGTGCCGGCGGCGACGATCACCGCGTAGACCACGAGGACCACGAGCGCGTGGTGGTAGCTCGAGTCGTTGACGCCGCCGCCCTGGGCGAGCGAGAAGAGCAGCTGGCCCGGTAGCCAGCGGTCGCCGTTTGACCAGATCAGGCCGGTGACGATCCGCTCGATCGCGACGATCCAGGCGACCGCGGAGCCGATCGCCACGCCGGGCGAGCGCACGAGGACGCCGATCGCCCCACCGAACAGGCCGTAGATCACCGCGGCGATGAACGCATGGAGGACCGCCTGGAAGAGGTCGTTGACGCCGGTGCTGCTCGTCCAGGCTGTGGTGGTGATGCCTTTCCCGGGAGCCAGCGCGAACGCGACGGCGACGGAGGCACCCACCGCCACCACGACCACGATCAGGATGAACAGCACGAGGGCGAGGAACTTGCCGCTGAGCAGCTGCATGCGGCGCGGCTCGCGGACCAGCAGGTTGCGCAGCGTCCCCTGGCTGTACTCGGTCGCGAACGCCGCTGCAAACAGGCACAGCGAGACGATGCCGATCAGGAAGCTCACATCTGTCACGCCGTGCACGAGCCCGTTGGGCTGCTCCAGAACGCTGTAGAGGACGTGGAAGCCGTGGCGGCCGCCGGGGTTGAACTGGAGCGTGCGCGTCGCATTCTCGATCGTGACGATCGTTCCGAGGATCGGGAAGAACAGGCCGCCGCCGAAGCCCCACAGCAGCAGGTTGCGCCGGCGCAGCTTGACCCACTCGCTTACAAAGGCGCCCCACATCAGCTTCGCTCCACGGGACCGCCGGTGATCGCGAAGAACGCTTCCTCGAGCGTGGCGCGCGATACCTCGAGGCCGCGCAGCGTGATGCCCGCGGCGAACGCCTGACGGTTGAGCTCGGCCGCCCAGTCGGCGTCGGCGGTGACCCGCAGCAGCTCGCCGTCAGTGCGGGCGGGCTTGCCGGCCGCCTTGCACAGCGCAGCGAGCGCCTTGAGGTCCTTGGCGTGCTCGGGCGTCGCGACGAGGCTCGTGTGCTGCGCCTCGAGCAGGCCGCTCATCGGGCCCTGGAAGACGATCCGGCCGTGGTCGATCATCATCAGGTGGTCGCAGATCGCCTCGATCTCCAGCAGCAGGTGGCTGGAGACGAGCACGGTGATGCCGCGGTCGGCAAGGTTGCGCATGATCGTGCGCATCTCGCGGATACCGGCCGGGTCGAGGCCGTTGGTCGGCTCGTCGAGGATGCACAGCTCGGGGTCCGGCAGCAGCGCCGCCGCGACGCCGAGGCGCTGCTTCATTCCGAGCGAGTAGGTCTTGACGTTGTCGTTCGCGCGGTCGCTGAGCTCGACGACCTCGAGGACATGGGGGATTCGCGCGCTGTCGAGGCGGCCGAGGTGGGTCAGCACCTCGAGGTTGCGCCGTCCGCTGAGCGTCGGGTAGAAGGACGGCGCCTCGATCAGCGCGCCGACGCGCGAGAGGTAGCGCGAGGGATGGGTGATCGACTCGCCGAGCACCTTGGCGGTGCCGCTGGTCGGGCGCACGAGGCCGAGCAGCAGCTGGATCGTCGTCGTCTTGCCGGCGCCGTTCGGGCCGACGAAGCCGCTCACCACGCCGGTCGGCAGCTCGATGTCGACGCCGTCGACGGCCAGCACGCCGTTGCTGAACCGCTTGGTGAGCTTCGACGCGACGACCGGCGGTGTGCCGTTGCTGGTCGTGGTCGTCAAGAAGAAGCCATGGTGTCGGGGCGCCGCGAGGCGTGCGCGCGCAGAGTATGGCGCAAAGATGAACGCCTCATAAGCGGCGTCGGCGCGTTACGCCGGCGCGTTCTCGCCGGCGTTGAACCGTGGCTTGGCGAGCAGCAGCTGGACGTCGCCGATGCGACCGCCGTCGAAGCCGCCTTCGCAGTAGGCGAGGTACAGCTCCCAGCGCCGCTGGAAGCGGCGGTCGTAGCCGAGTGAGCGCACGCGGTCGAGCTGCGCGATGAAGTTCGCACGCCAGCAGCGCAGCGTGCGGACGTAGTGCGCCGTCAAGTCCTCGAGGTGGACCTGGCGCAGGTCGGTGACGCGGGCGACGGAGCGCGAGATCGCGGCGAGCGAGGGGAGGCAGCCGCCGGGGAAGATCAGCGTGTTGGCGAAGGTCCGCTTGGCCTTCTCCAGGTGGTAGGCGCGGTCGTCGATCGTGATCGCCTGCAGCAGCATCGCGCCCTCCTGCTTGAGCAGCGAGGCGCAGCGCTTGAAGAACGTGTCGAAGTACTGCCAGCCGACCGCTTCGATCATCTCGATCGACACGAGCTTGTCGAACTCGCCCTGCAGGTCACGGTAGTCGGCAAGCAGCAGCGTCACGCGGTCGCTGAGGCCGGCCGCCGCGACGCGTTCGCGCGCCAGCGCGAACTGCTCGGCGGAGATCGTCGTCGTCGTCACGCGGCAGCCGTAGTTGCGCGCGGCGTGAATCGCGAAGCCGCCCCAGCCGGTGCCGATCTCCAGCACGTGGTCGGTGCTCGACAGCTGGAGCTTGCGGCAGATCAGGTCGAGCTTCGCGACCTGGGCCTCGGCCAGCGAGCTGTCCGGCTGTTCGAAGATCGCGCAGGAGTACATCATCGTCTCATCCAGCATCAGCCCAAAGAGGTCGTTGCCGAGGTCGTAATGGGCGGCGATCTGGCGCCGCGAGCGTGCCGGCGTATTGCGGTGCAGCCAGCTGAGCGCAGCCTGCGGCGCCGCGACAAACGGTCGCAGCAAGCGCCGCCAGCGGTCGATCGCGGGCAGGTTCAGCGCCGCCAGGCGCGCCAGCGCCGGCAGGTCCGCGCAGTCGAACCAGCCGTCGGCGTAGGCCTGGCTGAGACCGAGCGAAGCGCGCAGCAGCGCTCGATAGAGGCGCCGGTCGTTGACCGTGACGCGCACCACCGGCCCGCCGTCGACCGCCTCCCCGAAGCGGTAGGTCCGCTCGCCGTCAGCCAGCTCGAGCGTGCCGTGACGGGTGCGGCGCAGCAGGGCGAGGACGATCGGTCGAGCGAGCTGAAGTTTCATCGAACATTTGCCGATACGGACGAAAGATCCCGCTTGTTCGTGAAGAACGTGGCCCGCAGCTCATCCACGACACCAAAACGACGATGGCGAGTCAAGCTCGGCATACGACAGTCACAGTAGCGCGATCACCAAAGGCGCGGGAAGGGAGAGCGCCATCCGCGGCGAACCATCCTCGGCGAAGGGCTATTCGCGGCCGCCAACCGGCCGGTCAAGCAAGCCTTAGAGGAAGTCAGGAGCGGATCGTCGAATGAGCACCACAGTTATGAAAAGAACAGCGGCCCCGGCGGAGCTCGTCGGCATGAACGGCAATGGCAACGGCAACGGTAGTGGGCCGCTGACGCTGTCGAGCTACATCCAGTCTCGCTTCGACGAGTGCTCGCGCTCGCAGAAGGACGTCGCGCAGTACATCATCGACCACCTCGACGAGGCTGCCTTCCAGACCGCCGAGGAGCTCGCCCGCCGCGCCAACACGTCGAGCTCGACCGTCGTGCGCTTCTCGCAGGCGCTCGGCTTCGAAGGCTTCCCCGAGCTGCAGCGCGCCGCGCGCGACGAGTACCGCCACGCCCACGCGGGCGCCAGCGCCGAGTCGCCGCTGTTCTCCGTCGAGCGCAGCGACTTCGAGACGGCGATCGCCGCCGACCACGCGAACGTCGAGGAGACCGCGCGCAAGGCGTCGGGCGCGAACATCGAGCGGGCGATCGCTGCGATCAGCGCCGCCAGTCGGATCGTCATCGCCGGCACCGACCAGATGGCGTTCTTCGCGAGCTACCTGCGGCATCTGCTGATGCTGCTCGACCTGCGCGCCGAGCTCGTCGCGAGCCCGTCGCAGGAGGCCCTCGGGCGGCTTGCGCGGATCGACGAGGAGACGCTCGTGATCGCGCTGTCCGCCGGCCGCCCGCACGCGCTGGTCGTGCGCGCGATGAAGCTTGCCCGCCACCGCAACGCCTCGACGATCGCGATCACCGACGCGACGCTGTCGGATGTCGCCAAGCTCGCCGACATCAAGCTCTACTACTCCTCCAACAGCCCGGCTTACGTGCGCTCGCACACCGCGCTGCTGAGCATGATCCAGGCGCTCTCCTACGGCGTGTACTCGCGCGACGAGGAGCAGTACGTCGAGCGGATCAAGGCGTTCCGGCTGAAGTAGGGGCGTGGCAGTGCTCGCCGCCTGCGCGCTGCGCGCTGGCACGCCTGCTTACGGCCTATCCCGGTAGGGGTTGAGCGATCGTCGCGAGGTGGGCTTTCTTGAAGGCGATCAGGCCGCTGGCGAGTTGGAGTAGCGCGAGGTGGTTGCAGTCTTTCTTTGACCAGCGGATGAGG
>Ga0181536_10000104_pt1 | contig 90700 bp, 87 predicted proteins | sample PEATcosm2014_Bin_41_FD_121105 | JGI IMG/M metagenome (GOLD analysis project Ga0181536, IMG submission 121105) | Peatland microbial communities from MTU Mesocosm Facility, Houghton, MI, USA - PEATcosm2014_Bin17_60_metaG | ecosystem: Environmental > Terrestrial > Soil > Wetlands > Peat | place... | reverse complement strand
CGGCGCGCCCTGTGCCGGCGCGCCCTGTGCCGGCGCGCCCTGTGCCGGCGCGCCCTGTGCCGGCGCGCCCTGTGCCGGCGCGCCCTGTGCCGGCGCGCCCTGTGGCGGCGCGCCCTGTGCCGGCGCGCCCTGGGGCGGCGCACTTTGGGCGGGCTTCGGGTGGGACGGGGCGGGCCGGGCACCGGCCTCCTCGTCGCCGCCCCCGTCCTCGCGGGCCCGGAGCGACATCAAGGTGTTGGCCGGCTGGATGTTCTCCTCCACCCACTTGAGGACCTCGGACAGCGACGACTTGAGGCGGTTGCGCTCGACCTCGAGGTGCCGGGCCATGGTCTCGACGTCGGTGGCCAGCTGGCCGCGCATCGCCTCGAGCCGGGTGACCTCGTCACGCAACCGACGGTCGGCCTCGGTGGAGAGGTGGCGCGCCTGCTCCTCGGCCTCGGCCAGGGTGTCTCGAGCCCGCGCCTCCGCCCTGGCCACCACCTCGGCCGCCTCGGCCTCGCTCTCGCGCTTGGCCTGGTCGACGAATTTCTGGGCCAGGAGCAGCGTCCGCTGCAGCGCGTCGTCCGCCACCCCGCCCTCGTGGGCGGGTGCCGGCGGCTGGGCCGCCGGCTCCCGCCGCTCCCCCTCGAGTTGGGCGATGCGGTCGGTCGCCTGGCGCAGTCGCTCGGTGACCTGTCGGAACTGCTCCTGGAGGGCCTCGGCCTCGACCGCCGCCTTTTCCAGGTACTCGTCGACCTCGTCGACGTTGTAGCCCTTGAGCCCCAGCCGGAACTCGACCGTCCTCAGGGTCTCGAGGATCGTCTGTGCCGGGGGTGCTGTGTCCATGGCGGGCGAGTCTACCGTGACCCCCCTCGTTCGCGACGGACCGCCCGCTCAGCTCCGCAGCAGCGGGACCACCACCACCTGGGCCACGATCACCACGATCAGGATCGACAGGTCGATCCCCATCCCCCCCACCCCGATGGGCGGCAGGAGGCGGCGGATCGGGCGCAGCACCGGCTCGGTGACCGCGTCGAGGAGGGCGATCACCCGGGCGAAGGGGGTGCCGGGGGTGACCGGGAACCAGCTCAGCAGCGCCCGCGCGATGAGCACGACCACGTAGGCCTCGATCAGGTAGGCGAGGACGTCGAAGATCACGTCCGCCTCAAGGGCGTCCGAACCCGCGCTCCTGCAGCCGCTGGCGCTCCTCGTCGGAGACCTTGACGTTCGTCGGGGCCAGGAGGAACACCTGGTCGGCCACCTTCTCCATGTCCCCGCTCAGGGCGTAGGTGACGCCGCTGCAGAAGTCGATCATGCGGCGCTGCAGGTCTCGCTCGGCCACCTGGAGGTTGACGATCACCGGCCGGTTGGCCTTCAGGCAGTCGGCGATCTCCTTGGCGTCGCCGAACCGCGTCGGCGCCACCACCTGGACCTTGGCCGCCTCGCCGGGGCTCATCGGCCGGACCGAGGGCGAGGAGGTGATGGGGCGGCCCCCGACCGTCGGCCCGGTCGCCACCGGCGTCTCCCGGGGCAGGGTGCGGATCCGGCTGACCGGCGCCGGTCCCGGCCGCTCGTGCTCCTCGGGCTCGGTCTCGGCGTCGAGACGGCTGGTGGCGGCGGAGAACCCCCGCGGGCTCCGGTCCTCGTAGTCGTCGTACTCGTCGTACTCGTCGTCGAGCAGTCCGAGGTAGACCATCGTCTTCTTCAGGAATGAGGCGGCCATATCGATCCTTGTCGGCCACAGCGTAGTGCTTCGGTGAGGCCGCGGGCGGACCCAACGGCGCCCGGCGTCACGGTGCCGCCACGCTCTGCTCACCGCCCGGACGGCGGGGGGGCCGGTCCCCGAACAGCGCCCGGCCCAGCCGGACCATGGTCGCCCCCTCGGCCACCGCCGCCTCCAGGTCGTCGCTCATCCCCATGGAGCGCTCGAAGAGCCCAAGGCGGTCGGCCAGCTCCCGGACGGAGCGGAACCCCCGACGGGCCGCCTCGGGGTCCGTCGGGGCGACGGTCATGAGCCCGCCGACCACCAGCCCCAGCCCACACAGGTCGCGCACCAGTTGGGGGACCGCCGCCGGCGCGCACCCGTTGCGACCGGGGTCCCCGGTCACGTCCACCTCCACCAGCACCCGGGCCCCGGGGGCCCGCCGGGCGATCTCCTCCCCCTCGGCGGCCCTCGCCACCGACTGCCAGCAGTGGACCAGCGGGGCCAGCGAACGGACCTTGTTGCGCTGGATCGCCCCGAGGAAGTGCCACCGCAGCGGGGCGCCGAGGGCGGGGGCGACCGCCGCCGCCTTGGCCACCAGCTCCTGGGCGTAGTTCTCGCCGACGTCGAGCAGCCCGGCGCCGGCCGCCGCGGCCACCGCCTCGGGGCCGAACCCCTTGGTCACCGCCACCACGGCGACCGCCCCGGGGTCGCCCCCGGCCGCCTCGATCCGCCGGCGGGCCGCGGCGAGGCGCGCCGCCACCGAGGCGGCGTCGGGGGGGGCGGCCGCGCTAGCGGAGGAAGGAGGGGACGTCGAAATCGTCGTCGCCGAGGTCGAGGGCGTCCTCGTCGGCGTCGGCGAAGATGTCGACCGGCGCCGGGGGCTCCAACCCGAGCACGTGGCTCGCCGCCTCGCCCGACGCACCGGTCGCCGGGCGGCCGCCCTCCTCCCAGCGCTCGAAGCCGGCGGCGATCACCGTCACCCGGACCTCGTCACCCATGTTGTCGTCGATGACCGCCCCGAAGATGATGTTGGCGTCGGGGTGGGCCACCGAGTGGATGATCTCGGCCGCCTCGTTCACCTCGAAGAGGCCCAGGTCCGAGCCGCCGGCGATGTTGAGCAGGATCCCCCGCGCCCCCTCGATCGAGGCCTCGAGCAGCGGGCTGGTGATCGCGGCGCGCGCCGCGTTGACCGCCCGTCCCTCGCCGCTGGAGGCGCCGATGCCCATGATGGCGGTCCCGGCGTTGGTCATGATCATCTTCACGTCGGCGAAGTCGGTGTTGATGAGGCCGGGCACCGTGATGAGGTCGGTGATCCCCCGCACCCCCTGCAGGAGGACCTCGTCGGCCATCTTGAAGGCGTTGACCATCGAGGTCTTGTCGTTGGAGACCGACAGCAGCCGGTCGTTGGGGATGACGATGAGGGTGTCGACCTTCTCCTTCAGGTTCTGGATCCCCTTCTCGGCCTGCATGGCCCGCCGGCGCCCCTCGAAGGTGAACGGGCGGGTGACCACCCCGATGGTGAGCGCCCCCACCCCCTTGGCCACCTCGGCCACCACGGGCGCGGCCCCGGTGCCGGTGCCGCCGCCCTTGCCGGCGGTGATGAAGACCATGTCCGCCCCGGCCAGGGCCTCCTCGATCTCGGCCCGGTGCTCCTCGGCCGCCTGGCGGCCCACCTCGGGGTCGCTCCCGGCGCCGAGGCCCCGGGTCAGCTGGCGGCCGATGTCGAGCTTCAGGTCGGCGTCGCTCATGAGCAGCGCCTGGGCGTCGGTGTTGGCGGCGATGAACTCGACGTTGCGCAGCCCGGCGTCGATCATCCGGTTGACGGCGTTGACCCCGCCGCCGCCGACCCCCACCACCTTGATGACGGCCAGGTAATTGCTCTGTGACGGAACGGTCATGAACTCCCTCGATCGTGGGGCGACCGCCGGCGGGTCGCGATGCTCAGGGCTCCCCTGCGTACCGGCGAGAATGGGATCCGCACCGCCGCAGTCTGGATCTCAACCTTCGCCAAAGGTTGAACTACGTGCGACAACGTGCCACCACGATACGGGTGGCGTTGGTCGAGGTCAAGCAGCACGGGCCCCGGGGCGGCCCGGCTCCCCGACCGCTGACGGCCCGCCGGCACCTCAGCCCAGCCCCACCGTCGGGGAGTCGGGCGCGCTCACGTTCACCACGTCGCCGGCCTGAAGCGGCGCCCCCGAGAGCACGGCGGCGGCGTCCTCGTACTTGGCGGCCAGGTCGCTGGCCGTGCCCAGCCGGACGGTGACCGGGGTGGTCAGCCGCAGTGTCACCGCTCCTCCCCGGCCCACCACCACCGTCGTCACCTGGGCCGAGAACGCCCGCGGCAGGGTGGCCGCCACCTCGAGCCCGGGCGCCGCGCCGGCCCCGAGCCCCGTGCCCGGCGCGCCCGGCGCCCCGGTCCCCACCAGCGGGACCACCCCGGCCGGCGGGGCGGCCACGTCGGCCAGCACCCGGCCGGACCGGTCGATGAGCGCCCAGGCGGTGGTCGGGGCCCCGACCTTGGCCGGCGGGACGGCGACCGCGGCCACCGGGGTCTCTTCGACCACGGTGATGCGCACCCCGTCGGGCCAGCGGCGCGAGACCTCGGCGGTCCGCACCCACGGCAGCCGCTCGAGCGCGGCGGCCACCCGACCGGGGTCGACGTCGATGAGGGGGGGGTGCGTGGTGAGGCCGGCCACCGACTCGATCTCGGCCACCGGGGTGTGGACCGAGCCGACGACCACGACCGCCCGGGCCGAGAGGAGCCTCGAGTGCAACAGGGCCCACCCGCCCGCCACCACCACGGCCGCGGCCACCAGGGCGAGGACGACCCAGCGGCGGCGGCGGACCCGGGTGCGGGCGACCGCCGCCCGGCGCTGGCGGATGCGGGGGTCGACCGGCGGGCGCCCGGGCGCGGCGGGGCGCGTCCGGGCGTCGGTCCCCGCCGGGCTCACCTCGCCCCCCCGGTCATCGATGCTGCTCCCCCACGCCCCCATTGTCGTGCGCCTCGAAGCCGATCAGGCGGACCTCGGTGCCCAGCACCACCCCGAACCGCTCGGCCACCACCCGGCGCACGTGCTCCATGAGCGCCAGGACGTCGTCGGCCGACCCGCCGTCAGCGGCCTGGATGAAGTTGGCGTGCTTCTCCGAGACCCGGGCCGTCCGCAGGGCGAACCCCTTCAGCCCGGCCGCCTCGACCAGCCGGCCGGCCGAGTCCCCGGGCGGGTTGGTGAAGACCGACCCGGCATTGGACCCGCCGGGCTGGTGGGCGCGGCGCCACCGCACGATCTCGGCCAGCGCCTCGCGCCCCGCCTCGACCGGCCCCGGCCGCAGGGCGAACTCCGCCCACACCACCACCTCGGTCGCGCCCACGCTCGAGTGGCGGTAGGAGAAGGCCAGCCGCTCGGGGCCGTCCTCCCCTCCGCCCGCCGACGCCAGGTCGAGCCAGCGGTAGGCGGTGAGCGAGGCGGCGGTGTCCGAGCCGTGGCCCCCGGCGTTCATCCGGACCGCCCCGCCCACCGACCCCGGGACCCCGACCGCCCACTCCAGCCCGGTCAGGCCGGCCTCGACCGTCCGGCGGGCCACCACCGGCAGCCCCGCCCCGCCCCCCGCCCGCACCGCGACCGGTCCTCGGGGCACCGCGGCGGGGATGTCGACGGCCGAGAGGCCGGGCCCGAGCCGCACGACCAGCCCGGCGAAGCCGGCGTCGGCCACCAGCAGGTTCGACCCTCGCCCCAGCACCAGCACCGGGACGGCCGTCCCGGCCAGGGCGCGCCGGACGGCCAGGAGGTCGTCCTCGCTGTCGGCCTCGAAGAAGAGGGCGGCCGGCCCCCCGACGCGGTAGGTGGTCAGCGCGCCCAGGGGGTGGTCCGCCTCGGCCCTCGGGCCGAGGGCGGCGGCCACCTCGGCCAGCCCGCCGGCGCTCACCGCCCCGCCGCCAGCTCGTCGGGGAGGGTGGTGAGGTCGCCGGCCCCCAGCGTGAGGCACAGGTCGCCGGGCTCGAGCAGGTCGGCCACCGAGCGGCGCAGCTCGTCGCGCGCCGCCGCGTAGAGGACGGGGACCGAGGGGTTGTCCCGGGCCACGGCGTCGGCCACCAGCTTCCCCGAGACGCCCGGCACCGGGGGCTCCCCGGCGCCGTAGACGTCGGTCACCACCACCGCGTCGGCGTCGGCGAAGGCGGGGCCGAAGGCGTCGGCCAGGGCGGCGGTGCGGGTGTAGCGGTGGGGCTGGAAGACCGCCACCACCCGCCGCCACCCGCCGGCCCGGGCGGCGGCCAGGGCGGCCCGCACCTCGGTCGGCAGGTGCGCGTAGTCGTCGACGAAGGTGACCCCGCCCGACTCGCCCCGGAACTCGAAGCGCCGGGGCGCCCCGGCGAAGCGGCCCAGGGCGGCCACCGCGGCGGCGAACGGCGCCCCCGCCAAGAGGGCGGCCGCCGTGGCCATGGCGGCGTTGCGGGCGTTGTGGGCCCCGGGCACGGGGACCTCGATCCGCCCCAGCGGGCCGCCGGGGCCGGCGAGGTCGAACCCCACCGCGCTGCGCGACAGCTCCAGCGCGCTCATGCGCCAGGCGGCGCCCTCGGACAGGCCGACGCCGGCCGCCCCGGCCCGCGCCCCCAGGTCGGCGGCGACCGGGTCGTCGGCCCCGACCAGCCGCCCCCCCGAGGCGGCGGCCAGGAACCCCCCGAACGCCTCGGCCAGCGCCTCGAAGGTCTTGTAGTGGTCGAGGTGGTCGGGCTCGACGTTGGTCACCACCGCCACCTCGGGTCGGATCGCCCGGAAGGTGCCGTAGCTCTCGTCAGCCTCCAGGACCAGCCACTCGCCGGTGTCCCACACGGCGTTGGTGCCGATCCCGGTCACGTCGGCCCCGATGAGGAAGGAGGGGCGGAGCCCCGCCTCGACCAGGATCAGCGAGAGCATCGAGCAGGTGGTCGTCTTGCCGTGGGTGCCGGCCACGGCCAGGCACCGACGCGCCGCGGCGATGGCGGCCAGCACCTCGGCCCGCCGCACCACCGCCACCCCCCGCCGGGCCGCCTCGGCCAGCTCGGGGTTGTCGGCCCCGACAGCCGGGGAGAACGTCACCAGGTCGGCCGACCCCACGTGCTCGGCCCGGTGGCCGATCGAGACGGTCACGCCCTCGGACTCCAGACGGGCCACCACCGGCGAACCCCGCAGGTCGCTGCCGGTCACGGTGTGGCCCATGGCGGCCAGCACGCTGGCGATGGCGCTCATCCCCGCGCCGCCCACCCCCACCACATGGATGCGCCGGGGGCGGGAGAGGTCGGGGGGGGAGGCCGTCGCCGCCGGGTCGTGGGCGGCGGGGGGCTCAGCGGGCATGGGCGTCCACCACCTCGGCCACCGCGGCGGCGGCGTCGGGCCGGCCGACCGACCGGGCCGCCGCCGCCATGGCCCCGAGCCGGTCGGGGTCCTCGAGCAGGTCGTCGAGGACGGCGGCCAGCCGCTCGCCGTCGCAGTCGGCGTCGGCCACCAGCACCCCGGCCCCCGCCGCCACCAGGGCCGCGGCGTTGGCCGTCTGGTGGTCGCCCGGGGCCCCGGGGAGCGGGACCAAGACGGCCGGCACGCCGGCCACGGCCAGCTCGGCCACCGTGATCGCCCCGGCCCGGCAGACCACCACGTCGGCCGCCTGGTAGAGGAGGTCCATGCGGGGCTCGAAGGGGACGAGCCGCCAGGCGAGGCCGGCCCCGCCGTCGTGGCCCAACCCCGACATCGACGCCCAGTCCCGGCGGCCGGTCACGTGGTAGAGGGCGCGGTCGGTCCGCCCCGCCCACCGCGTGGCCAGGTCGACCGCCGCCCGGTTGACCGAGCCGGCGCCGAGCGAGCCGCCGAACACCCCGACACAGCCCCGCCCGGCCGGCAGCCCGAGGGCCGTCCGGGCGGCGGCGGCGCGCTGCGCGGAGCGCTCGAGCGAGGCCAGCTCGTCGCGGACCGGCGCCCCGGTCACCACCGCACGGGGCAGCGGGGTGCCGGGGAAGGCGACGGCGGCCGCCGCGGCGAACCGGCCCAGCACCCGGTGGACCAGCCCGGGGACGGCGTCCACGTTCACCAGCACCAGGGGGATCCTGAGCACCACGGCCGCCACCGCGGCCGGGAAGCTGGCGTAGCCGCCGACCGAGACCACCACCTTCGGGCGCCGACGGGCCATGCGGGCCACGGCCGACGCGCTCGCCCACAAGAGCCCGGCCGCCGCTCCGGCGTTGTCGACCAGGGCGCCGGGCGACAGCCGCCGGGCGATCCCCCGACCGGGCAGAAGGGTGAGGGGGAACCCCTCGGTGGCCAACAGGGCCGCCTCCTGTCCCCGGCGCGACCCCATCATCTCGATCGCCTTGGTGTCGTGACCCCGGGCCACCAGGGCCCGGGCCACGGCCAGCGCCACCAGCACGTGCCCCCCCGTCCCCCCTCCGGCCACCACGACGTCGCGCCGTGGCGTCACCGACGGGTCCCGGCCCGGCCCGTCACCCCGGCCACCGACGCGTGGGGGCGCTCCCGGCGGGCGATGCTCACGAGGATCCCGGCGGCCACCATGGTGAGGACCAGGGAGGAGCCGCCGTAGGAGATGAACGGGAGCGGGATGCCGGTCACCGGCAACAACCCCACCACCGCGCCCACGTTGATCAGCGTCTCGGCGGCGATCCAGGCCACCAGCCCGACGGCGAGCAGCCCCCCGAAGCGGTCGGGCGCCCGGGCGGCGGCGCGCAGGCCGAACCAGACGAAGGCGAAGAGGAGGAGGAGGACGCAGGCCGCCCCCACCAGGCCGAGCTCCTCGCCGACGACCGAGAAGATGAAGTCGGTGTGGGCGTTGGGCAGGTAGCCCCACTTCTCCCGCCCGTTGCCCAGCCCCACCCCGAAGATGTGGCCCGAGCCCAGGCCGATCAGCGACTGGACGACTTGGTAGCCCGAGCCCGAGGCGTGGGCGCCGGGGTTGAGGAACGACAGGAGCCGGGCCCGTCGGTAGGGGTCGGCCAGGCCGGCCACCACCGCCAGCCCGCCCAGCCCCCCCACCAGCTTGGCGATCGGGCGCATCGGGACCCCCGAGGCGAAGAGCAGGGCCAGGGCGATGCAGCCGAGCACCATCGCCGTGCCCATGTCCGGCTGGACCAGCACGAGCACCGCGGCGAACAAGGTGAGCAGGACCAGCGGCCCGACGATCGTGCGGTGGGGCCTGCCGGCCCGCTCGCGCCGGGCCACCAGGTCGGCCCCGGCCAGGGCCAGGGCCAGCTTCATGAGCTCGGAGGGCTGCAGGAGGAACGGCCCGAAGCCGAGCCAGCGGGTCGAGCCGCCCGAGTTGGTCCCCACCCCGGGCACCAGCACGGCCAGCAGCAGGACGATCGTGGCCACCATCACCAGGCCGCTCCACCGCCGCCAGCGGGTGTAGTCGGCCCTCGAGACGAGCACGAAGGCCACCACGCCGACCACCAGCCACAGGCACTCGCGCAGGAGGATGGCGTAGGACGAGCCGTAGGTGTCCAGCGAGACGACCTCGGAGGCCGACCCGACCATCACCACCCCGAAGACGCACAACACCGCCACCAACGTCACCAGCACGGTCGCCGTCGGGACCTGGCGGAGCGCGCCGAGGGGCCCGGCCGGGCCCCGCGGCGCACCGGCGTGCCGAGGGCCCACCGCCGCCCGGCCCGGCGCGGCCCTGCGTTGCGTGGTGTGTCGGCCCACGGTCCCATGCTGGCCCACCCGCTCGGCCGAGGGGGGGACTCCGTCGGCCAGGGGCCGCCCGGGACGGGCCGCCGAGGTGCGGCTCGGGCTCACGAGACGTGGGCCGCCGTGAGGAACTCGCCGTAGAAGATGCCCAGCCCCATGGCGGCGAAGAGGCCGGCCATCACCCAGAAGCGGACGATGACCGTCGTCTCGGGCCAGCCCAGCAGCTCGAAGTGGTGGTGGAACGGGGCCATGCGGAAGATGCGCTTGCCGAAGAGGCGGAAGCTCACCACCTGGGCGATGACCGACAGCGTCTCGATCACGAACAGGCCGCCCACGATGGGCAGCAGCAGGTCGAGGTTGAGCAGGAGGCAGAGCGCGGCGACCCCCGCCCCGATGGCCAGCGACCCCGTGTCGCCCATGATGATCTTGGCCGGGGCGGCGTTCCACCACAAAAAGCCCAGGCACCCCCCCACCAGGGCCACCGCGGCCAGGGCCAGGTCGATGGCCGAGGCGGGCAGGACGTGGAAGATCGAGCGGTGGCGGAAGATCCAGTAGCCCATGATGGCCAGCACCGAGAAGCAGAAGGTGGCCGACCCGGCGGCCAGGCCGTCGAGGCCGTCGGTCAGGTTGACGGCGTTCGACGTGGCCACCAGCACGAAGACGGCGAACGCCGTCCACCCCCAGATCCCCAGGTGGACGCCGGGGGTTGTGAGCCGGGTGAAGGAGAGCGAGGTCGAGGTGTGCGCCCAGTGCACCGACAGCTCGGCGAAGAGGAGGGCGGCGGCGACCTGGGCGCCGAACTTGGCCCGCTTGTTGAGCCCGAGGCTCCGTCGGTGGCGGACCTTGATCCAGTCGTCGAGGAAGCCGATCAGCCCGAAGCAGAAGACGGTGATGATGACCGTGTAGCCGGTGGCCGAGAACCGCACCTCGGTGCCGAGGTGGCCCATGGCGTACCCGACGACGACCGCGGCCACGATGGCCAACCCCCCCATGGTCGGCGTGCCGGCCTTGGCGTTGTGGCTGGCCGGTCCCTCTTCCCGGATGTGCTGGCCGATCCGGTTGCGGATGAGCCAGCGCATGAGGAGCGGGGTGCCCAAGATGGCGACGACGAAGGCCGCGGCGCCCGAGGCCATGAGCGACAGCACCGCTCAGACCTCCCCGCCACGGTGCCGGGCGGCCAGCACCTCTCGCACCACCGACCGGTCGTCGAAGGGCAACCGGGCGCCGGCCACCTCCTGGGTCGTCTCGTGCCCCTTGCCGGCCACCACCACCACGTCCCCGTCCCCCGCCGCCCCGAGGGCCTGGTCGATGGCGCGGCGCCGGTCGGGCTCGACCACCAGGCGGCCCGTCGCCCGGGCGTCGGCGGCTGAGGGGACTGCGCCGGCCAGCACCTCGTCGATGATGGCCGCGGGGTCCTCGCCCCGCGGGTTGTCCGAGGTGAGGTAGGCGACGTCGGCCGCCCGGGTCGCCTCGGCCCCCATGAGCGGCCGCTTCGAGCGGTCCCGCTCGCCGCCGCACCCGAAGACCACCAGCACCCGCCCGGCGGGGCCGGTCAGCCCCCGGGCCTCGGCGAGCACCACCTCGAGGCCGGCCGGGGTGTGGGCGTAGTCCACCAGCACGGTGAAGGGCGGGCCCCCCTCCCCGGGGGCGGCGACCACCTCGAGGCGGCCCGGCACCGGGGTGGCGGCCGCCAGCCCGGCCGCCACCGTCTCGGGGTCCACGCCGAGCGCCACCGCCGCCTCGGCCGCCAGAAGGGCGTTCTGCACGTTGACCGACCCGGTCATGGCCACGCGCACCCGCTGCCCCCGCCAGGTGAACGACGACCGCCCGGCCGTCAGCTCGACCGCCGAGGCCTGGTCACGGCGGACGGCGACCAGGGGGATCCGGGCGTCGGCGAGGAGGCGGCGCCCGAAGCGGTCCTCGGCGTTCACCACGCCGCGCACGGCGCGCTCGGGGGTGAACAGCGACGCCTTGGCGGCGAAGTACGCCTCCATCGTGTGGTGGTAGTCGAGGTGCTCGTGGGAGAGGTTGGTGAAGACCGCCACGTCGAAGTGGACGGCATCCACCCGAGCCTGGACCAGGGCGTGGCTCGAGACCTCCATGGCGACGGCCGCCGGCCCCTCCCCGGCGCGCCGCGCCGCGTCGCGCGCCTCGGCCAGCAGCCGCTGCAGCTCGGTCGCCTCGGGGGTGGTGCGGGTCCCCGAGAGCGTCCCGACCACCGTGGTCGGGTGGCCGGCGTGGCGCAGGACCGCCCCCAGGAGGTGGGTGACGCTGGTCTTGCCGTTGGTCCCGGTGACCCCGGCCATGATCAGGTCCCTCGAGGGGAACCCGTAGAAGGCGGCGGCCACCCGGGCCATGGCCGCCCGGGCGGTCCCGGGGGCCACCACCGCCTGGACCACCGGGCGGTCGGCGGGGGTCTCGACCGGCCGCTCGCAGAGGAGGCCGACCGCCCCCCGGACCACGGCGTCGGCCGCGTGGTCGTGGCCGTCGGACGAGGTGCCGGGCAGGCAGCAGAAGAGGTCGCCGGGCTCGACGCGCCGGCTGTCGTGGGCGATGCCGCGGACGTCCACGGCCGAGGGGTCGCCCGTCGTCTCCACCACGTCGACCTCGTCGAGCAACAGGTTCATGTGCACGGAAGCGGGAACCGGGTCCGGCCGGGGTCGGCGGCGGACCGTCCGCGCCGCGCCCAACCGCCGGGCCGATGGTAGCCCGGCCGCCGTGCGCCCGACTCGGTGCTCACGTCAGGTCGGTGTCTCGGCCGAGGCGACTGTGCCCGGCGGCGGCGGCGTGGTCGGGGCTCCCGGTGTCGTCGGGATGTCGTAGCGGTGGAGCGCGTAGCTCATGATCTGGGAGAAGACCGGGGCCGAGACGGTGCCGCCGAAGATCGGGGTCGGCCGGTCGAGCACCACGATCGCCGCCAGCACCGGGTGCTTGGCCGGGGCCAGGCCGACGAAGGTGGCCATGTAGGCGCCTGTGACGTAGCTGTCCTGGCCCGGGGTCGGGATCTGGGCGGTGCCGGTCTTGCCGGCCACCGTGTAGCCCGGGATGAAGGCGTTGGTGCCGGTCCCGGTGGCCACCACCTGCCCGAGCATTGTCATGAGCTCGGCGTCGGTGGCCGGCGAGACGACCCGGTGCCCCTTGGACGGCGGGGTGGGGGTGGCCGTGCCGTCGGGCGCCACGGTGGCCTGGACCAGGCGCGGCTGGACCATGACGCCCCCGTTGCCCACCGCGTTGTAGGCGTCGAGCACCTGCTGGGCGGTGACCCCGTCGACCTGCCCGATGGCCAGCGAGACGAAGTTGGTCGGCTCCCACTCCGACGGGCCGGCGATGATGCCGGGCGCCTCGCCGGGGAAGCCCAGGCCGGTGGGCCGGCCGAACCCCAGCCGGGTCACCTGGTCGAGCAGGCGCGTCTCGCCGAGCCCCTGGGCGATCTCCGAGGTCCCGATGTTCGACGACTGCGCCAGGATCTGGGTGGCGGTCATCTCCTGGGTCGGGTGGACCTCGGCGTCGTGGAACAAGGACCCGTCGAGCTCGATCTGGTCGGGCACCGAGAAGGTGGCCCCCGGGCTGACCGTCCCGTCTTGGAGGGCGGCCGAGAAGGTCACCAGCTTGAAGACCGAGCCGGGCTCGTAGAGCTGGGTCACCGCCAGGTTGCTCGGCGCCTCGGCGACCGGGCCGTTCGGGCCGATGTCGATCGGACCCGTGGCCGGGGCGGTGTGGGCGGAGCCGGCGGCGGGGGGGGTGCCGGCGGTCGGTGTGTTGGAGACCAGGTTGGCCATGGACAGGACGTCGCCGGTGCGCACGTCCATCACCTCGGCGATCCCGCTCACGGCGTGGGTGGCCACGATCTGGGCGGCCAGGTCCTGCTCGGTCGTGTACTGCAGCGGCTCGTCGAGGGTGAGCTCGAGGCCGGCTCCGGGCCGGGCCACCTTGTGCTCGGCCACCGGCGTGCCCGGCAGGGCCACCCCGCCGGGCGACTCGAGCAGCGTCTCGCTGCCGGCCGTACCGGCCAGCTCCTTGTTGTACTGGTACTCGAGGCCCGACGCCCCTGTGCCCGAGGCGTGCACGGTGCCGACCACGGGCTCGGCCAGGTCACCGTCGGAGGTCACCCGCACCGAGCTGTCCAAGAGGGTGATGCCGGGGAAGGCGTCGGCCGAGATCTGCGCCGCCCTCTTGGCCGCCACGTTCTTGGCCAGGGGCACGTACCCGGAGTGCTCGGAGAGGAGCAGGGCGAGGCGACCCACGCCGACGCCCACCAGCGGCGCCAGCTGGCGGGCCTCGGTGAGGGGGTGGTCGACCTGGAAGTCGTCGGAGATCACGTCCTTGGTGGGGACCGAGGTGGCCAGCACCGTGCCGTCGCGGTCGTAGAGGGTGCCCCGGTCGGCGGGGATGGCGACCTGCTGGGTGAGCTCCTGGCTGGCGGCGGCCGTGTAGCGGCCCGACTGGAGGACCTGGACGTCGACCAGGCGGGCACCGACGGCCAGGAACGCCACCACCAGCACCAGCCGGAAGCAGCGCACCCGCCCGCTGAGCAGCGCCGCCCGGCCGTCGGGCCGGCGATGGGGCGCGCTGGCGTGGCGGCGGGGCCCGGGGTGGGGACGGGGGGCGCGGGGGGCGGCGGCCGGGGGACGGGGGCGGGCGGTGGGCCGGCGGGAAGGCTCACCTCGACGCTCCCCCGCCCCCCGCCGCCGGGTGGGGGGGAGAACGGGCGTGTCGGACGTCACTGGCCGGCCGGGGTCGCCGGCGCCGGGGCGACGGTCGGGGTCGGCAGCGGCGTGGCGAGCGGCACGTGGGGCAGTTGGACGATCTGGCCGGCCGGCACCATGTGCAGCTGCACCTTGGCCTCTGCGACGATGCGCGACGGCGACTCCAAGGTGGCCAGCGTCAGGGTCTCTTGGTGCTCGGTGGCCTGGGCGGTGGCCACCGCCGCCTCGGCGGCCGTCAGCCGGACCTGGCCCTCGGCCAGGACGGCGTGGCCGACCACCACCGAGAGGAGACTGCCCACCACCAGGGCGGCCGAGAGGAGCAGGGCGGCGCGGCGCCGGCGGGCGTGGCCGCGCTGCGGCTCGTCCCCGACGACCCGCAGCGGCGGTCGGCGGGGGGGCGCCTCGGCCGGGCGGGGGCGTCGGGCGGGGGCCGTGGCCCGGCGGGCGGTGGCGGCGGGGGTCACGCCGAGCCCTCGGTGCGCTCGACCGCCCGCAGCTTCGCGCTCTCGGCCCGGCGGTTCCGGGCGGTCTCGGCCGCCGACGCGGTGCGGGCGCCGCGGAAGACCAGCCGGTGCTCGATCCGGGCCCCGCAGACGCACGGCAGCCCCGGCGGGCAGGTGCACCCCCCGGTGGCGGCGTCGGCCATCGCCGCCTTCACCAGGCGGTCCTCACCCGAGTGGTAGGAGACGACGACCAGCCGCCCACCCACGGCGAGGAGGCGCAGGGCGGACGGCAGCACCGACGACAGCTCCTCGGTCTCCTGGTTGACGGCGATCCGCAGGGCCTGGAAGACCCGGCGGGCCGGGTGGCCCCGGCGCCGCAGGGCGGCCGGGACGGCCCGGGCCACCACCTCGGCCAGCTCGGTGGTGGTGGCAAGCGGGCGCGCCGCCACCACGGCCCGGGCGATGCGGCCGGCCAGGCGGCCCTCGCCGTTGGCGGCGAACAGCGCCGCCAGCTCGCCGGCGTCGGCCCCGTTGACCAGATCGAGGGCGCTGCGGCCGGCGGTCGGGTCCATGCGCATGTCGAGGGGGCCCTCCTGGCGGTAGGAGAAGCCGCGCTCGGGCCGGTCGAGCTGGGGGGAGCTCACGCCGAGGTCGAGCAGGACGCCCGAGAGCGCCGGGGTGGCCGCGTCGGCGGTCGCCCCGCCCCAAGTGGGCCACGACGGCCCACCCGCTCCGTGCGCGGCCACCACCACCGCCTCCAGATCGGCGAACCGGGCCCGGCGGAGCACCGCCCGGCCTCCGAAGGGCGCAAGGCGGTCGGCGGCGGCGGCGAGCGCCTCGGGGTCGCGGTCGAGCCCGAGGACGCCGAGGTGGGGGTGCGCGCCGAGGATCGCCGCCGCGTGCCCTCCCCCGCCGACCGTGCCGTCGACGACGACGCCGGGGGGCACCGGCCCGAGCAGGGCCGTCACCTCCTCCACCATCACCGGGTCGTGTGCGAACCTCTGGGCCATCCGCAGCCCCCCGACGGGCATGGCGCTCGGGGGGGAGGACCCACGGCGACCAGCGGGGAAGGTGGCGGAGGAGCGGTCTTCCACTCTGCCGGTCGGGGGGCTGCGCAGGGTCCAGAGGCCGCCGGGGCGGCACACTGGGCTCTCGTCGGTCGTCTCGGTCGCTGTCTCCCTCTCGTCTCCCCTCAGTCGTCCTCGTCCTGGAGGAACCACTGCTCCTCGGGCTGGACGCTCCGCTCCCACACCGCCGGGCTCCACAGCTCCACCCGGTCGATGGCCCCGTTGACCAGCACGTCGCCCTCCAGCTGGGCGAAGTCCCGCAGTCGGGCGGGGATGGCCATCCGGCCCTGCCGGTCGACCTCCACCTCGTGGGAGTTGGCCGCCCACAGCCGGGCGCGGTTGCGGTCGGTGCGACCGGCGGCGGCGCGCTCCTGCATGGCCCCCATCTGCCGTTCGAACTCCCCCGGGGTCCACAGGGCCAAGCACCCTTCCCGGTGCTCGGTCAGGTAGCCACCCCGCTCGAACGACGCGCGGAACTTGGCAGGCAGGATCACCCTGCCCTTGGTGTCGAGCGAATGCTCGTACCTGCCTACGAATCCCGCCACCGGCCACAGCTCCCACGACGCTCCCTGGTTTGCGCCCTCTTGCTCCCTTTTACTCCACTTTGAGCCACAATACGCCCTTTCCAACCCCCGGTCAACCACTCGGCCTCCCCACGGGGCGGTGCGGGGCCGTCCGTGGGCGCGACGGGGCCCGGGGATGGCCATAGGGGTAGGGCGGGGGCGGGCGGCGCGGGCGGCGGGGGGCGGGCGGCGCGAGCGCCGGGGGGCGGGCGGGGCGCACGGCGGCGCCGGGCCCGGCGGGTTAGGCGGTGGTGATCTCCCAGGTGGGGCCGGGAGGGAGGCGGTCGAGCAGCAGTGCCGCCCCGAACGACGGGCCGGCCACCTCGGCCGTGCCGGCGGCCACCGTCGCCAGGTGGTCGGCCAGGCCCGGGCGGTCGGGGACGACGAGGAGATCGGCCAGGGGGCGGGGGTCCCAGCGACGGTAGGCGCAGGTGCTGAAGAGCGCGCCCTGGCGGCACCGCCACTGGGCCACCCCCACCACTTTGCGCCACCCCGCCACCACCTCGCCCGGGCCGAGGCCGGCGAAGCAGATCAACTTCGACCAGGGGCGCAGGGCCGACGGCCCGTCGTGGACGGCCACCTCGGCACCGGCCTCGCGCAACGCCGAGGCCCACCACTCCCCCACCCAGCGGGCCGCCGCCACCACGTCGTCGAGCCAGAGCGGGTCGCCGCGGGGGAGCCACAGGTCGACCCACAGCGGGTCGCCGCCCGAGACCAGCACCGCCCCGCCGCCGCTGCGGCGGCGCACCACCTCGACCCCGCCGGCGGCGGCCGCGGCGGCGTCGACCACCGTGGGTGGCTGGGTGCTCCCGAGGACGAGCGCCGGGCGGTCGGCCCGGCGAACGTCGGCCCGGCGCACAGTCGACGCCCGGTAGGCCTCGACGTCGAAACGGGCGGGCGGGCGGGGGACGCTCAGGAGGCTGCTGCCAGGTAGGGCACCCAGAGGGGGTCCACCTCGGCCAGGTGGCGCAGCCGCCACAGGTGCCCCTCGGGCGCCCCCGGCTTGAACGGCAGCGACCAGCCGAGCTCGGAGAGGAGCTGGTCGCCCTTCAGGAGGTTGTCGCGCTTGCACGAGGCCACCACGTTCGTCCACTCGTGCCGCCCTCCCCGGCTGCGGGGCACGACGTGGTCGACGGTGTCCGCCGACTCCGAGCAGTAGGCGCAGCGGCCCTCGTCCCGCCGCAGCACCGCCCGTCGGGTGAGCGGCGGGGTCCGGGCCCAGCGCGGGATCCGAACCATGTGGGAGAGGCGGACGATCGCCGGCACCTCCACCGCCAGCTGGGCGGAGCGAAAGACCCGGCCGTCTGTCCGGAAGGCCACCGCCTCGGCCCGACCGGCCAGGACGAGGACGACGGCCCGCCGGTCCGAGACCAGCGCCAGCGGCTCGTAGGTCGCGTTGAGCAGGAGGACCCGCTCCATGGGGCAAGAGGCTATCCGAGCCGGCCCCCCGTCCCGGGGCACCGCCCCGGGCGCACGGGGCGCGCCGGTCACCGCCGCCGGCACCAGTCGAGGTAGGCCACCACGTCGGCGGGGACGAGACGCCCGCGCCCGTCGCCCCCGTAGGCGGTGACCATGCGGAACCGCAGGTAGTCGGGGGCGGGCAGGGGCAGGAGCGGCCAACGGTGCCACCACCCCGGGCGGGCCAGCCGGAACAGCGCAGCCAGCGCCGCCGGCCACAGCCACGGGCGACGCGCCACGGCGGCCACCACCGCCACGGCCCCCACGACCCCTGGCTCCCCCCTCACCGGCCGGCTCCCCGCCACCCGACGGCGCCCGCCCCGATCAGCGGCCCCTCGTCGCCCAGCCCGGCCGGCAGGAGCCGGGTGCCGGCGGCGAACTCGATGCGGGCCCGCAGCTCGAGCTCTCGACGGGCGGCCTCGAAGAACGGCTCGCCGAAGCCCAGGGCGACCGAGCCGGCCACCACGGCGAGCGAGAGGTCGAGCAGGTTGGCCACCGAGGCCACCGCCCGCCCCACCAGCGTGCCGGTGCGGGCCACCACCTCGGGCCTCGCCTCGGCCGCCGGCCGTCCGGTGACCGCGGCGATGGCCGTCCCCGACGCCTCGGCCTCCAGACACCCCCTCCCCCCGCAGGCGCACGGCCGCCCGTCGGGCTCGACGACGACGTGGCCGATGTGGCCGGCGTTGCCCAGCCGGCCCTCCAGGAGCCGGCCGTCGAGGACGATCCCGCCGCCCACCCCGGTCGAGACCACCATGGCCAGGTAGTCGTCGCAGCCGGCGGCGGCACCGGTCCACCCCTCGGCCAGGGCCAGCGCCTTGGCGTCGTTGTCGACGAAGGTGGGGAGCCCCGTCAGCTCGGCGAGGCGGGAGCGCAGCGGGAAACCTCGCCAGGCCCCGATGTTGAGCGGCGAGACCTCCTCGCCGCCCGGCGACATGGGGCCGCCGCAGCCGACGCCGCAGGCGGTCGGGGGCGACGGGGCACCGTCGACGACCTCGCCCACCAGCGCGGCGAGCGCCGCCCAGAGGACCTCGGGGTCGTCGGTGGGGACGGTGGGGACCCGGCGGGCGCCGGCGAGGGACCCGGAGCGGTCGACCAGGCCGGCCGCCATCTTGCTCCCGCCGATGTCGACGGCCACGCAGAGGTCGCCCATGGCCGGTGCGCGTCGGGCGCCGGGGGGATCAGCCGTCGCGGCGGAAGAGGCGGGACCGGAACCAGTCCCGGGCACCGTGCACCGCGTGCTCGATGCCGCTGCCCGAGCCCGAGGGCCGCTCGTCGCGCAGCGAACGGGTGAGGTCGTGCCACCCGGCCTTGCCCATCCGGCGCAGGTTGCGCTCGAAGACGGCGGCCGACGAGAACATGACGGCCACGCCGAGGAGCCCGAGCACCACCGACTCGGAGTAGAAGGCGACGAGGATGGCCACGCCGGCCACGAAGCCGACGGCCGACCACTTGCAGTAACGGCCGGCGTGGCGGTAGACGGTCTCCGACCGCACGCGCTCGGCGAACGAGGGGTCCTGGCGGGACAGCGAGTCCTCGAGCTCCGCCAGGATCCGCTGCTCATGCTCGGAGAGCGGCACCTGCCTCCACCTCTTCCCTGTCGCCCTGCCGTGCCAGCACGGTGAAGGCACCTCCTCGTCCCGACGGTACGACCGTCATGTTCGCGCAATCCGCCCGGCCGGACAACGGGTCCCGACCGTTCGTCCTCCGTCCCGGCGGCCAGTCTACGGCCGGCGTCGCGGTGCCGGGGCGCGCCCGGCGGACGCGCTCGGTAGGGTGCGTTGGTGGATCTCTTCCAGTCCGCCACCGAGCTCGCCGCCGCCGTGCGACGCCGCCAGGTCAGCGCGTCGGAGCTCCTCGAGGCCTGCCTGGCCCAGGTCGACCGGGCGAACCCGGCGGTCAACGCCGTGGTCTGGCGCAACGACGACGAGGCCCGCCAGGAGGCCGCCCGGCTCGACGCCGCCCTGGCCGGCGGGGCGGACGCGCTCCCTCCCTTCGCCGGCGTGCCCCTCCCCGTAAAGGACCTGACCGAGGTGGCCGGGTGGCCGCTCACCTACGGCTCGTTCGCCGGCCCCGAGCAGGTGGGCGAGGAGGACGAGCTGGTCGTGGCGGCGCTGCGCCGGGCCGGCTTCGTCCTCACGGGCCGGACCAACACCCCCGAGTTCGGGCCGATACCCGCCGCCGAGAACCTCCGCTACGGCGTCACCCGCAACCCCTGGGACCTGTCGTTCACCCCGGGCGGGTCGAGCGGCGGGGCGGCGGCGGCCGTGGCCGCCGGCATGTTCCCGCTGGCCCACGCCAACGACGGCGGCGGCTCGATCCGCATCCCGGCCTCCTGCTGCGGGCTGGTCGGCCTGAAGGCCAGCCGGGGCCGGGTGCCGGCCGTCGTGCCCGGGTGGATGGGGGCGTCGGTGGAGGGCGTGGTCACCCGCACCGTGGGCGACACCGCCGCCGTGCTCGACGCCATCAGCGGTCCCGACCCGCTCGCCTGGTCCAACGCCCCGGCGCCCGAGCGCCCCTTCGCCGACGAGGTCGGCCGTGACCCCGGGAGGCTCCGGGTGGCCCTGCTCACCCGTGCGCCCCTCGACGTCCCGGTCGCCACGGCGGCGGCCGACGGCGTCGAGCGGACGGGCACGCTCCTCGAGTCCCTCGGCCACGAGGTCTTGCGCGCCGAGTTCGAGCTGTTCCCGGCCGAGGCGCTCGGGGCGTTCCTCTCGGTCATGAACGCCGGCTTCGGCGACTACCACGGCGTCGACGTCGAACGGCTGGAGCCCCACAACCGCGCCGCCCACGAGGTGGGGCGCTCGGTCGACAGCATCGCCTTCGTCCGCGCCATGGGCGACCTCCAGCGGCAGGCCCGCCGGGTGGTGGCCCGCTGGGGGCGGGAGTTCGACCTCCTCGTCACCCCGACGATGGCCGTCCTGCCGCCGGCGGCCGGGTCGCTCCTCGACCAGCTGCACGCCGACCCCACGGGGCTGCCGGCCGACATGCTCGGCATGGGCGTGTTCACCGCGCCCATCAACGTGAGCGGCCAGCCGGCCGTCAGCCTCCCGCTCCACCAGGCCGTCCCCGTGGGCGGGGAGCGCCCGGTGCCCGTCGGCGTCCAGCTGGTCGCCGGGCCGTGGCAGGAGTCGCTGCTCCTTCGCGTGGCCGCCCAGATCGAGGCGGCCGAACCCTGGCAGGACCGTCGCCCGCCGCCGGAGGCCTGAGGCCAGAGCCCCCGCTACTCCTCGGGCCGGTGGCGGCGCGCCAGCCGCGACACCAGCAGGGTGGCGGCGGCGCCCAGGGCGACCGAGATGACGATCACGGCGATGACCGGGGCGGTGGCCGTCGCCACCCAGAAGTGGATCGTCACCTTCTGGAGGTTGACCAGGGCGAACCAGACGAGGAGGACCGCCACCACCCCGGTGAGCACCAGCCGCACGTCCCGGCGGCGGTCCCGCCCCTCGGGCTGCTCGCCGCCCTCCACGCCCATCGGGTCAGACATCTCGCCTCCGTCACCGGTCCGGCCGGGTCGTCGCCGGCCCGCAGCGGCCCGAGCGTACCCCCGGCCCCGGCGTGCCCCGGGGCGTGGCGACCGGCGGCCGGCCGGTGCCGACAGCTGATAAAGAGAGGGCCCGGAACTTCGAGCCGGGGGGCCGCCATGAACACAGCCACGATGATCACCGGCGCCCGCACCCTCTGGGAGCTGGTCGAGCGGCGCGCCGACGCCTCGGCGGACCAGCCCATGCTGATCGACGCCGAGGACCGGGTGCTCACCTTCGGCGGGTTCCGCGACCGGGCGGCCGCCGTGGCCGCCGGGCTCTTCGCCCTTGGGGTCGGCGAGGGCAGCGCCGTCTCCTGGCAGCTGCCGTCGCGCATCGACACCGTCGTCCTCTCGATGGCCCTCTCGCGCCTGGGCGCCGTGCAGAACCCGATCATCCACCTCTACCGCGAGCGCGAGGTCGGCTTCGCCCTCCGCCAGACCGGCTCCGGGCTGTTCTTCGTCCCCGCCGAGTGGCGGGGCACCGACTACCTGGCCCTGGCCCGTCGGGCGCTCGAGGCCACCCCGTCCGTGGGCGGCGCGCCCGATCCCGAGCTGCTCGTCGTCGACGACGGCCTGCCCGAGGGCGACCCGGCCACCCTTCCGCCCCCGCCGGCGGCGGCGGAGCCGTCCGAGGCCCCGGTCAGGTGGATCTACTACACCTCGGGCAGCACGGCCGATCCCAAGGGAGTCCGCCACACCGACCAGACGCTCATCGCCGGGGGGTGGGGGCTCGTCGCCGCGCTCGGCATGGCGCCGGACGACGTGGGATCGATCGCCTTCCCCTTCGCCCACATCGCCGGCCCCGACTACCTGGTCACGATGTTGACCGTCGGCTTCCCGGCCGTCGTCGTCGAGGCGTTCTCCGCCCCCGACGTCCTCCCCCTCTTCCGCCGCCACGGGGTCACCCTCGTCGGCGGGAGCACCGCCTTCTACGTCGCCTACCTGGCCGAGCAACGCAAGCAGCCGACAACGCCGATCCTGCCCACCCTCCGCCTCATGGCCGGCGGCGGGGCGCCCAAGCCGCCGGAGATCCACTACGAGGTGCGCGACGAGATCGGCGGGCGGGGCGTGGTCCACGGCTACGGCATGACCGAGGTGCCCATGATCGCCAACGGCTCGCCCGACGACACCGACGAGCAGCTGGCCAACACCGACGGCCGGCCGGTCGAAGGCGCCGAGGTGCGCATCGTCGGCCTCGACGGGCGGCCGCTGCCGACCGGGGCCGAGGGCGAGATCTGCGTGCGCGGCCCGATGGTCTGCCACGGCTACACCGACCCCGCGCTCACCCGGGACGCCTTCGACGCCGAGGGGTACTTCCGCACCGGCGACCTCGGCAAGCTCCGCGACGACGGCCACCTGGTCATCACCGGCCGGATCAAGGACGTGATCGTGCGCAAGGGGGAGAACGTGAGCGCGGTCGAGGTCGAGGGCGTCCTCTACCGCCACCCAAAGGTGGCCGAGGTGGCCGTCATCGGCCTGCCCGACCAAGCGCGCGGCGAGCGGGTCTGCGCCGTCGTGCAGCTGGCCGACGGGGCCGGCACCCTCGACCTGGCCGAGGTGGCCGCCTTCTGCCGGGAGGCCGGGCTCATGACCCAGAAGATCCCCGAGCAGCTCGAACTGCGCACCGACTGGCCACGGGCGGGCACCGGCAAGATCGTGAAGAAGGCGCTGCGCCAGGAGTACTCGGCGCGCCCCGGCGACGGCTCTTGACCCCGCCCCCCGTCCCTCCCCCGAGGGCCGACGGCCCCTACCGCATCTCGTTCGTCTGCACCGGCAACATCTGCCGCTCCCCCATGGCCGAGGTCGTCCTGCGCCACCTGGCGGCCGGCACCGCGCTCGACGACGGGACGTCGACCCTCGCCGCGCGCATCGCCGTCGAGAGCGCCGGCACCGGCCCCTGGCACGAGGGCGAGCCCATGGACCAAAGAGCCCGGGCCGCGCTCGAGCGCCACGGCTACGACCCCGGCCGCCACGTCGCCCGCCAGGTCGAGGTGGCGGCAGTCGGCCGGCTGGACCTGGTGGTGGCGCTCGACCGCCGCCACAAAGAGACCCTGCGCAGCCTGGTGCGGCCCCCGATCGGCGACCGGCTGGTGCTGCTGCGGACCTTCGACGCCGCGGCGGGCGGCGCCGTCGACGTGCCCGACCCCTACTACGGCGACGCCCAGGACTTCGCCCGGTGCCTGCGCCAGGTGGAGGCGGCCTGCCGCGGCCTGGCCGCCGCGCTGGCCGGGGCGCTCGGCGGCTGACGCCGATGGCCGGCGCACCGGGGCCGGTGACCCTGCCCGACGGGCGCCTGGCCCACGTGAAGCGCCGGCCGGGTGCGCCCGAGGGGTTCTTCCGCGCCGAGGCCGAGGGGCTGGCCTGGCTGGCCCGGGCCGGGGCCGTCCCCGTCCCCGAGGTCCTGGCGGTCGACCGCTCGTCGATCGCCGTGGCCTGGGTCCGGCCCGGGGCGTCCACGGCCGCCGGGGCCGAGGGCTTCGGCCGGGCCCTGGCCGACCTGCACGCCGCCGGGGCCGCGGGTTTCGGTGCCCCCTGGGCGGGGTTCATCGGGCCGCTGCCGATGGACAACCGACCGGCGGGGTCCGACCCAGCCTCGTGGGCCGCCTTCTACGCCGAGCGGCGGGTGCTGCCGGCCCTCGCCGCCGCCCGGGGGCGCGGGGCCGTCTCGAAGGACGCCGCCGCCGCGGTCGAGCGGGCCATGGGGCGGCTGGGCGAGCTGGCGGGGCCGTCGGCCGGCGAGGCGCCGAGCCGCCTCCACGGCGACCTGTGGGCCGGCAACCTGGTCTGGGACGCGGGCGGGACCGCCTGGTTGATCGACCCGGCGGCCCACGGGGGCCACCGGGAGACCGACCTGGCCATGCTGGCCCTCTTCGGCGCCCCCCACCTCGAGCGGATCCTCTCCGCCTACGACGAGCACCGGCCGCTGTCCGAGGGCTGGCGCGACCGGATGGGCCTGCACCAGCTCCACCCGTTGCTGGTGCACGCCGTCCTGTTCGGCCCCCCCTACGGGGCGCGGGCCGGCGAGGTGGCCCGCCGCTACGCCGGGCCGCGAGCGCCACGGGGCGCACGCTCGGGCCCGCAGGCCGCGGCCGGCCCCCGGTGCTGACGGTGAACAGCGTCCCTGGTGGCACCGGGCGCCCCGGGAGATGGGGGTGGCGTGAACGTGCGGGCGCTCTCCGGCGCCGGGGTGCACGTCGTGGTCGTGACCGGCACCCACAGGGAAACATCGGGGACTATCTACTTGACGCACCTTGTTGCTTCATCTAGACTGTCGGTATGGAGAACCTGAACCTCGCAACCCTCCCGAAGTACCTGAGCAATGAGGCGGCCGCCTGGGAGTTGCTGGAGCGTCTGCGGTGGCCCAACGGCGAGGTCGTGTGCCCCCACTGTGGCGTGATCGACGCCAAGCACTACTTCATCGCCGCCCGCTCGGGTGAGCGGACCACCCGTACCGGGGCCACCACCTACCGCCGACTGTGGAAGTGCCGCCATTGTGCGAAGCAGTTCAGCGTCCTGGTGGGCACCATCTTCGAGTCGTCCAAGGTCCCCGTCTCCAAGTGGCTGCTCGCCATGTGGATGTTCAACGCCGGCAAGAACGGGGTCTCGGCCCTGGAGCTACAGCGCCAGCTCGGGATCGCCTACCAGACGGCGTGGTTCATGGCCCACCGGCTCCGCGAGGCCATGACCCGCGAGCCACTGTCCACGCTGCTCACCGGCACCATCGTGGCCGATGAGACGTGGGTCGGTGGTGCCCCCAAGAATCGCCACGCCCACCGCCGTGTCGGGAGCAAGCAGGGGCTCACCGACAAGACGCCCGTGGTCGCCCTTGTCCACAAGGAGTCGGGCACTGTCCGCACGAAGGTCGTCGCCAACGTCAACGGGGAGAATCTGCGCAAGGTGCTCACCGAGACCTGTGATCCCGCCAAGACGGACCTGCACACCGATGCGTCCAACGCCTACACGAAGCTTGGCCCAGAGTTCGCCTCGCACGGCAGCGTCAACCACTCGATCGGGGAGTACGTGCGGGACGGGATCAGCACGAACGAGGCCGAGTCGTTCTTCTCCCAGTTCAAGCGGAGCCTCGACGGCACCCACCACAACGTCAGTCGTGAGCACCTGCACCGCTACGCCAGCGAGTTCGAGTACCGCTGGAACACCCGGAAGATGAGCGACAGCGAGCGCGTGCAGGCGATGGTGGATGCCAGCGTGGGAAAGCGCCTAACGTACCTTCCACTTACGGAGCGCGACTAACTGCCAGTGGGCCGGTCGTGCAACTCAGCCCAGGCGGCCATGGCCGCCTGAAAGCGCTGTTGTGCCTGTTCAGGGGTAGTTCCCACCACCCCGATGCGGTACGGATAATCGGCTGGGGTTGCCGCCAGCCAGCGTCCGGCCCGGTCGGCGCACGGCCTGAGTTCGGGGGAACAGGTCTCCACGTCTCCTCCTTGGTGTGCAGTGATTCACGTCCGGCTCCGATTGTAATGAACAAGTTCCCAGGTCAACGTGCTACTTTCTTGTGACGAACGAGGATGCTTGCTCATAGATCACGCATCCTTTACACTTACTTCCGCACGACTTGGAGGTGCCCCACATGACCAGCCTCACGCCGGGTGGCCCGGCGCCCTACACCACGGCGCAATCCCTCATTACGGTGCTCGACGCATACCGCGACAAGGGGCTTGGGTCGCCCGTCACGCCCGATGTGCTGACCCGCGCCGGCGTAGCCGAGTCGATTGCAGCTCGCACCCTGAACAGCGCCAAGATGCTGGGACTGATCGGGGATGACGGAATACCCAGCCCCCAGTTCGAGGATCTACGGAAGATCCGAGACGACGAGGAGTATCGCAAGCGGATTGAAGAGTGGTTGCGAGGCGTGTATGCCGACGTGTTGCAGTACACCGACCCGTCCGCGGACAGCGTCGGCAAGGTTGCGGGGGCTTTCCGCACCTACGAGCCTGCTGGGCGGCGGCCCCAGATGGCAGCGTTGCTCATCGGACTCTGGCGCTACGCCGGTCTGCCTGTTGTCGAGAACGCGCCGCCGACCAAGCCCCGCCGCCAGTCGCCACGGCCCGCCAAGGCCACCACCAAGCAGGGCACGAGCGACGGCAAGGGCCGCGGGCGGCTGCGAGAGGAGGATGGGGGTATCGGCGCACCTACCCCCGGCTTGCCTCCCGCCCTGCTTGGGCTGATTCAGCAGATCCCGACTGGCGGCGAATCGTGGACAGAGGGGCGCCGCAAAGCCTTCCTCGACGCGTTCGTCGCAGTGCTCGACTACACGGTCCCGGTCGGAGCACCCCCATCCGACCGGGATGAGGAGGAGGTTGGTTCGTCATGAGGAGGTGAACTGCCCCCGGACCCTCTGACGGGCTGGACCTCTTTGCGGATGACCTTGCCGCGGTCCGGGGGCGCTCCACCAGGGGCACGTCTTGGTCGACCATCGGGGCCTTGGAAGTCGCCGGTGTCGGGTCCGATCCCCGAGTGCTCCACTCGAAGATGTAGTACAAGACGCGTCCAGGCATGGATTGTACCGTTGACCTGGCAATTCGTCAACACCCTGTTCGCTCAGCTTCTCGGACGGGCGTAGACTTGTGGCATGCCCGAAGAGAAGCCCTCTGATCCAACGCCTGAGAAGTTCGAGGAGTTCGTCGCGGCTGCCCTGAAGGTCGACCCCAAGGGTCTGTCGGGGAAGCACCGACGAGAAGCGGAGGGTGGCGAAGCTCCAGCTAGACGCGAACCAGATGGTCCGCGCCGTCCCGCTCGCGATTGAACGTGTTGCCATCGACGGCCAGCTCTACCAGCTCAGACGCTGCGTCGACCGAGATCACGGTCGCTTCGCATCGATTGCCTTCGTCGTCTCCGACCAAAATGCGAGCGCCAACTACGACTTTCGACGGATCGGGGGCGTATTCAAGCAGCGTACAGGCGCGCGAATCAGCCCGAACGTCGTTGAAGTCCAACCAGAGATCGTAAGGCCGCACGGCCACCCCTTTCCGTAATCGTCAGCATAACCCCTGCAATGCGAATTTGTACAGCTTCGGCGGCTACTGGGTGTACGGATTGGGAATCGCCAAGAAGCAGTCCCTGAGTGCCTCAAAAGTGCCTTCTCCCAGGTCAGGCAGGAGAATCGTGTAGTGGGGAGCGTTGAAGGTGGCTACGACATGCCACTTGCGAAGGACGGCGAAGGAGCAAACCGAGAGCCGAGGCATCTTCGCAACCGTCGGCGCTGCCTGGGCGATGAGGTCCTCTACGCTTTGTACTTCGCCAATGAAAACCGAAACTCCCAGCGTACCGTGCACTTTGAGGCACACCCTGGCCTGCTTCTCAAGGTCAGACGACAGCAGCATGCCGCCCCGGAGCACGTGGGCTGAGTACGGTGGCGTATAGCCGGTTCGGAGGGGGAGGGTTCCGGTCGCCCGCTCGTAGTTGGGGATAGCCCCAGTCCCGCCCTTGCCAGGCATTTCCGAATCATAGGTGGGGACCACCCTCCCGACACTCCTCGTGCCTAGGGTGCGTTAGGTAGATAGTCCCCGAAACATCGACAGGCGACGCGGTGACCGGGCGACGGTTCGTCCCCCGGCCGGGCACACCCACCGCGCCCTGCGCCCGCCGGCCGGGCGGCCTCAGCCCGGGAAGAAGCGCGGCAGGAACCGGCGGTTCTCGGCCAGCAGCGCATCGGCCAGGTCGGCCGCCACCGGGTACTGCCCGACCAGCGGGTTGGCCAGCAGGGCCCGCACCACGGCCTCCCGGCTGCCCGAGGTGGCGGCTTGGACGGCCAGACGCTCGTACCCCTTCACGTGCTGGACCAGCCCGGCCATCTCGGGGGGGAGGGGGCGCTGGGGCAGTGGGTGGACCCCGTCGCGGTCGATGACGCAGGGCACCTCGACCACGGCGTCGTCGGGGAGGCCGGGCAGCGCTCCCCGGTTGGCCACGTCGACCACCTGGACGTCGCCGGTCCCGGCGTGGAGCGAGGCCATGAGCCGCACCGCCGCCTCGGAGTAGTACGCGCCGCCGCGCCACGAGAGCAGCTCGGGCTTGGTCACCAGCGACGGGTCGGCGTACTGGACGAGGAGCTTTCGCTCGAGCTCGGCCACCACCTCGGCCCGGGGGCGGTAGCCGGGGGTGGTCTGCTCGGCCAGCTCGGCCTCGCGGGCGTAGTAGTAGTGGAGGTAGTAGGAGGGGAGCGCCCCGAGCAGGTGGATCAGCGGGAGCGGCGAGCCGCTCTCGAGCTCGAGCTCGGGCCCGAACCGCTCCAGCAGGTCGGGCAGGCGGTCGACGCCCCCGACCGTCGCCGTGCGCACCCAGGTCAGGTGGTTGAGCCCCACGTGCTCCAACGAGATGGTGTCGGGGTCGACCCCGCCCAGGTAGTGGCCGAGCCGGCGCTGCACCGTGCGGGCCACGTTGCACAGCCCGAACGCCCGGTGGCCCTCGTCGCTGAGCGCCTGGGTCACGATCCCGACCGGGTTGGTGAAGTCCACCAGCCACGCCCCCGGGGCCGCCCGGGCCGCCGTCTCCTCGGCGATCTCGAGCACCAACGGGACGGTGCGCAGCGCCTTGGCCAGCCCGCCGGGGCCGGTCGTCTCCTGCCCCAGGCAGCCGTAGTCGTGGGGCAGGGTCTCGTCGGAGAGCCTGGCCGCCTGGCCGCCCACCCGCAACTGGACCACGACGAAGTCGGCCCCGTCGAGGGCCCGGTCCCGCTCGACGGTCGCCTCGAACCGCCCCTCCCACCCGCGGTGGCGCAGGATCCGCTCGGAGAGGCCGGCCACCGGACCGAGTCGGTCGGGGTCCGGGTCGACCAGCACCAGCTCGTCGACGACCATGCGGTCCTCGTGGTCGCAGAGCCCCTCGACCAGCTCGGGGGTGTAGGTGCTCCCGCCCCCGACGACCGCCACCTTCACGCCCATCGCCCCGACGGTAACAGCCCGCGTAGCATCGGGGCCGTGGCGACCCCCGGTGACCCCTCGCCGGCCGTACTGGCCGTCGACGGCGGGGCGTCGAAGACCGACGTCGCCCTCGTGGCCGCCGACGGCACGGTCCTGGGCCAGGCCCGGGGACCGGCCTCCAACCACCAGATGGTCGGGCTGGAGGCGGCGGTGGCCAACCTGGCCTCGACCATCGACCTGACCCGGGCCGACGCCGGGCTGGCCGAGGGCGACGGCCCCCTCTGCGCGCTCGGCGTCTACTGCCTGGCCGGGGTCGACCTCGCCGTCGACGAGCGCCGGGTCGGCGGGGCGGTCGCCTCGGCCGGGTGGACCGCCGAGTGCGACGTGCGCAACGACGCCTTCGCCGTGCTCCGGGCCGGCACCACCGCCCCCTTCGGCATCGGGGTGGTGTGCGGCACCGGGCTCAACTGCGTGGGGGTGGGCCCCGACGGCCGGCGGGTGCGGTTCCCCTCGCTCGGCGAGCTGTCGGGCGACTTCACCCCGGGCGGGGCGTGGCTCGGGGTCCGCGGGCTGGGGCTGGCGCTGCGGGCCGGCGACGGGCGGGGGGGGCCGACGGCGCTGTGCCGGCTCGTCCCCGACCACCTCGGCCTCCCCTCGCCCGAGGCGGTGCTGGAGGCCGTCTACACCGGCGATCTCCCCTTCGGACGGCTGATGGAGCTGGCCCGGGTGGTGCTCGAGGCGGCCGAGGCGGGCGACGGCCCGTCGGCCGGGGCGGTCGACCAGCTCGCCGGCGAGGTGGTGGCCATGGTGGCCGCCGCCATCGGTCGGCTCGGCCTGGCCGGGAGCGCCGTCGAGGTGGTGGTGGGCGGCGGGATCTTCGAGAACTCCCGGTTCACCGGACTCGTCGGCGACGCGGTGCGCGGCCACGCCCCCCTGGCGGTGCTTCGCCCCCTGGCCGGCCGGCGCCCGGTGCTGGGCGCCGCCCTCCTCGGCCTCGACGCCATCGGCGCCGGAGGCGCGGCCGAGGAGCGCCTCCGCTCCCTGCTCTCGGCCGAGAGCTAGGCGGCCGGACGCAGGGGCTGGTTCGATGGGATCGGTGCGCCCCGCCACCCGAGAGGACGGCCCGTTCCTCGCCGAGATGCTGGCGCTCGCCGCCGACTGGCGGCCGGGCACGATGGTCCGATCGGTGGCCGAGGTCATGGCGGTCCCGGCCCTCGCCCACTCTGTGGCCGGGTGGGGGCGCCCGGGCGACGCCGGCTTCGTCGCCACCGACGGCGTCGCGGTTGGTGCCGCCTGGTGGCGATACCTCGCAGAGGACGACCCCGGCTACGGCTTCGTGGACGCCCGGATCCCCGAGGTCACCGTCGCCGTCGTGCCCGGTGCGCGGGGCCGCGGCCATGGCGCCGCGCTGCTCGGGGCGCTCCTCGCCGAGGCGAGGGCGCGAGGGATTGCCGCCCTGTCGCTCAGCGTCGAGATCGACAACCCGGCCGCCGCCCTCTACCGCCGGCTCGGCTTCCAGGCGCTGTCCTCGGCGCACGGCGCCACCACGATGCGGGCCGTGCTGGACGGCCCCCGGCCCGCTCCCCGACGCGAGGAACCCCCGCCGCTCGGCACCGCCGCCGTCGGCGCCCCGGGTAGGGTGCGCCGTGGCCGATGGACACCCGACGACGTCTCTCTGCGCGCCCGGTCGGGCGGCCTGAGCCAGTGGCCGACGGCCCGCGCCAGTTCGTCCGGCCGACCAGCCTGGCGTCGTGGGCCCGGCGGAGCGTGCTCGTCACCCTGGGCGTCGTGACCGGGACCTTCTGCTACGCCGTCACCATCCGGGCCCGGCTGGGGCTGGGCCCCCTCTTCGTCCTCCAGGACGGCATGTCGATCCACACCGGCATGACCATCGGCGACGCCGTGATGGTGACCGGCGTCGGCTGCCTGCTGATCGCCCTCTGCCTGCGCACCTGGCCCGGTCCGGGCACCATCGTCTACCCCTTCGTCTCGGGGCTGTTCTTGAATTGGGTCCTGCCCGAGCTCCCCGAGATCCACGGCCTCGGGTGGCGGCTGGCCGCGGTGATCGGCGCCACCTTCGTCATGGGCCTCGGCGCGGCTTGCGCCTTCCGGGCCGCCCTCGGGGTCTCCTCCTACGACTCGGTGATGCTGGGGCTCCACCGCGTCACCGGCCGGCCCCTGGCCCCGATCCGCCTGGCCATGGAGTTCACCGTGCTGGTGGCCGGGTGGGCGCTGGGCGGCGCCGTCGGGGTCGGCACCGTCATCACGGGGCTCTGCATCGGCCCGTCGCTGCAGTTCTGGATCAAGGCGCTCGGGGGGATCCCTGGGGCCGCGGCCCCGGCGGCCCGACCGCACGGCCCGCTGGCCGCCCTCGAGCAGGTGATCGAGCCGTCCTCGGTCGAGGCGGCCACCTACGAGGTGACCGGCGGCGACCCGGTGGACCGGGGGCCACGGCCCCCCGCCTGACCGCCGCCCGCGCCCTGTGCCCCTTCGAGGAGGCGGGCCAGGCGCGCCTCGGTCGCCGGCGCCCCCGGGCCGGTCGGGTCGACCGCCACCCGCTTGCGGCGGCTGGTCACCCCGCGCACCAAGGTGACCGCCCGCGGCGAGAGCCCCAGGGCCTCGGCCACGGCCCGCAGCGCCGCCTCGGTGGCCGCGCCGTGCTCGGGAGGGGCCGCCACCTTGACCACCAGGGCCCCGTCGTGGGCCCCGCCGACCGAGGGCCGGGCCGCGTTCGGCCGGACGTGGATCTCCACCTGCACCCGGCCAGTCTCCCGCGGCCCGGCGACCGGCGCCGCTACCCGCCGACCTCGACCTTGCGCCGCGAGTCGGCCAGCAACTTCTCGTCGTCGGCCAGGAGCGCGTGGGCGAGTTGGCGGACCATCGCCTCCACCTCGGGGTGGGCGTCGAGGTCCCACCCCTCGAGGAGCTCGGTCAACCCGGTGCGCCGCGCCGCCGACAGCCGCTCGATCGCCGCCCGCCCGGCGTCGGTCAGGACGAGGGGGGTCCTGCTCCCCGCCACCGGGCCGACCAGCCCCGCCCCGGCCAGCGCCTCGAGCGCCTCTTCGACTCTGGCCGGCGCCACCTTCAGGTCGGCGCAGACCGAGTCGAGCGTGGCCCCGGGCCGCTCGGCCAGCCGGTAGATGAGCCAGCAGGCGCGCGGCGCCAGGTCGAGGCCGGCGCGCCCGGCCAGGGTGCGGTAGAGGTCGGCTCGGTTCTCCCTCGACGCCAGCTTGGCCAGCGAGCGCTGGAGCTCTTGGAGCGAGGTCCGGTGCTCGTGGACGGCCAGCGCCTCGCCGGTTCCCGGGGTGGCGATGGAGCGGCGCAGCGGCACCTCGGGCAGGAGCCAGCTGAGCAGGAAGGCGGCCGCGGCCACCGGCACCCCGACCAGGAACACCGTCTGGACGGTGTGGGCCACGCCCTCGACCACCCCGGCGTGGATGGCGGGCGGCAGCTTGGCCAGGAGGGCCGGGTTGTCGATCTGGCTGGCCGAGTTGGCCGGCAGCCTGACCGGGCCCAGGTAGTGGCGGAGGTTGCCGGCGAGCAGGTTGGCGAAGATGGCGCCGAAGACGGCGGTGCCGAACGACCCGCCGATCATCCGGAAGAACGACGTGCCCGAGGTGGCGGTGCCCAGCTCCTCGTAGGGGACGGCGTTCTGCACCGCCACCACCAGGACCTGCATCACCAGCCCGAGGCCGGCACCGAAGACGAACCAGTAGGCCGACATCGTCCACGACCCGGTCGTGACCCCGACCAGCGACATGAGGTAGAGGCCGACCGTCATGAGGGCGGTGCCGGCCACCGGGAAGACCTTGTACCGGCCGAAGCGGCTGACCAGCTGCCCCGAGACGACCGAGGTCACCAGCAGCCCCGCCATCATGGCGAAGAGCCGCACCCCCGAGTCGGTCGGGCTGACCCCCCTCACCACCTGGAGGAAGAGCGGCAGGAAGGTGAGGCCCCCGTACATGGCGAAGCCGACGACGAAGCCGATGGCCGAGACCGAGGTGAAGACCCGGTTCTTGAAGAGCCGGAGGGGGATCACCGGCTCGACGGCGCGCCGCTCGGCCACCACGAACAGGCCGGCGAACACCACCCCGGCCACGGCCAAAGAGACCATGAACGCCGACCCCCACGGGTACGACGTGCCGCCGAGGCTGGTGAAGAGCACCAGGGCGGTGGCCGACAGGGCGAGGAGGGCGGTGCCCAGGTAGTCGATGACCCGGCGCACCCGGCCGAGCCTCCCGGGCAGGGCCAGCGCCGTCACCACCAGCGCCACCGCCCCGATCGGCAGGTTGATGTAGAAGATCCACCGCCAGCTGAGGTACTCGACGAAGAGGCCGCCGATGAGCGGGCCGATGACCGTCGTCACCCCGAACATCCCCATGAACAGCCCCATGTACCGTCCGCGGTCGCGCGGCGAGACGACGTCCCCCACGATCGTCTGGGCCCCCACCATCAGCCCGCCGGCCCCCAGCCCCTGGAGCGAGCGGAAGACGATGAGCTCGAGCATCGAGGCGCTCAGCCCCGAGAGCACCGAGCCCACCAAGAAGATGACGATTGCGGCCTGGAAGAAGACCTTGCGCCCGTACTGGTCGCCGAGCTTGCCCCACAGCGGCGTCGACACCGTCGAGGAGAGGAGGTAGGCGGTGACCACCCAGGTGAGGTGGGAGGCGCCGTGCAGGTCGCCCACGATGGTGGGGAGGGCGGTCGAGACGACGGTCTGGTCGAGCGAGGCGAGGAACATGCCCAGCATCAACGCCCCGATCACCACCAGGACCCGGCGGTGGCCGAGGTTGACGGCGGGCCCCGGCGAGGGAGCCAGGTCCATCGCCTCGCTCACCGGGTCGGCCCCCTCACCCGATCGGCCCGCCGACCGGCACCGCCGGCTCGGCCTCGGCGGTGCCCCCGTGCGAGTCGCCGGCCCCGGCCCGCCCGAGCGGCGAGGGCCACCAGTTCCACCGACCGAGCAGGCTGACCGTGGAGGGGACGAGCACGGTGCGGACCACGAAGGTGTCGAGCAGGATCCCGACGGCCAGCCCGAAGCCGATCTCCCGGATGGCGTCGCCCCCTGTGCCGCTCCCGCCCACGATGGCCAGCACGCAGAAGCTCCCGGCCAGCACCAGCCCGGCCGAGGTCACCGTCGGGCCGGTCGCCCCGACGGCTCGCACGACCGCCTCGCGCAGCGGCCGGCGATGCGCCTCCTCGCGGATGCGCGTCATCACCAGGATGTTGTAGTCCTCGCCCAGGGCGAGGAGGAAGACGAACATCAAGAACGGCAGCAGGAAGACGATGCCGCCCTGGCCGCCCAGCTTCATGAAGAACAGGACCGACAGGCCGAGCGAGGCCAGGTAGGAGAGGACGACGCTCACGATCAGGTACAGCGGGGCGACGAGGCTCCGTAGGACGAGGAGGAGCACCAGCCCGATGGCCAGGGCGGCGATGGGGATGATGAGCCGCAGGTCTCGCCCGGAGATGTTGCTCACGTCGTAGAGGGCTGGCGCCTCCCCGGCCACCCCGCTGGCCGAGGCCCCGGCCCGGCGGGCGACGGCGGTCACCGCGGCGCGGATGGAGGGGATGGCGTGGAGCGCCGCTGTGGACTGCGGGGCGCCGGCCTTCAGGCTCGCCTCCCACTGCACCGTCTTCCCGTCGGCCGAGACGTAGCGGGCGGCGGCGACGTAGGCGTCGTAGAGGGCGGCGGGGACCGGCGAGCCGGCCGGGGGCACCGGGGCGGTCTTGGCCAGCTCGAGCGGCGAGGCGACGAGCTCTTTGTGCAACGCCACGAGCTGGTCCGCGCGCAGGGCGGTGCCGTTGGGGTCGAGCGGCCCCGACAGGGAGGCGAACTCGCCGCTGCGCTCGAGCCCGCTCGAGGCCACGGCCAGCCCCGCCGGGTCGTCCCACACCGACGTCTTGAACGCCATGATGACGTTGGTCGGGTTGTCGCTGGCCCCGGGGAAGTTGGCGGCCAGGGCGGTGTTGCCCTTGGCGGCGTCGCTCCCGGCGGGGGCGGTGACCTGCCCGCCGAACCCCCCCGACCGGAACCCGAAGGTGCACACGGCGAGGGCGCCGAAGACCACCACCCCGGCGACCAGCGTGAGGGCCGGGCGTTGCACGAGACGGCCGGCGATCCGGCCCCAGGTGCCCTCGCGGTGGGCCCGCGGCGCCGTGCGGGTCGGCCAGAAGACGGCCCGGCCGAAGATGGCGAGCAGGGCCGGCAGCAGGGTCAGGCCGGCCAGCAGCATCACGACCACCCCGATGGCCAGCGGCACCCCGAGGTCGTGGTAGATCCCGAAGCTGGCCAGCGTCAAGGTCAACAGGGCCACCACCACCGTGGCCGCCGAGGCGGTGATCGACTCGCCCACCCGGGCCATGGCCACGGCGACGGCCTCCTTGGGCTGGCGGCCGTCGAGGAGCTCCTCGCGCACCCGGAACACCAAGAACAGCCCGTAGTCGGTCCCTGCCCCGAGCAGCAGGACGATGAGGAGGATCTGGGTGAAGAAGGAGATCTTGAGCCCGTGCGCGCCGAGGGCGCCGATGAACGACCCCGACAGGGCCAGCGCGAACAGCGGCCCCATGAGCGTGATCAGCGGGGCCAGGAGCGCCCGGAAGATGACCAGCAGGAGCACGAGGATGAACAGGACGCTGAAGAGCTGGATCTCGTTGCCCTGCTTCTTGGACTGCTGCTGGTTGGCCACCTCGGTGGCCACCGCGCCGGCCAGGTGCACCTGGAGGCCGGCGGGGAACCCCACCCGCCCGAGGGCGGCCTGCAGGTGGTGCACCAGCGACGTCACCCCTGTCTGGTCGAAGTTGCTGACGGTGGAGACCACCAGCAGCTGGGCGGCATGGCCGTTGGGCGACGCACCGAGGAACGTCACCGACTTGATCTTGGGCACCCGGCGCAGGTCGACCACGGCACGCTGCAGCGAGGCGTCGTCGGTGGCGCCGAGGCGGGCGTCGTGGCTCACCGCCACCACCGGCACCTCGCTCTGGTTGATCGACCCGATCAGCGGCTGGGCCAGCACCGCCGCCTGGTTGCTCGGCGCGCTGGTCGGCAGGAAGGCGCTGTTGTCGTTGTTGACCTGGCTGGCCAGCGACGGGAAGGCGTGGACGGCCAGCACGGTGGCGACGATCCAGACGGCCACGATCGGCCAGCGCAAGCGCACCGCGGCGCGCCCGATCGCCCCGAAGACGGCCGTCACCGGCCCTCCTTGGGTGCGTCCACCTCTTCGACCAGGATGCCCAGCCCCTCGAGCATGGCCCGGGCCCGTGCCGGCCCCATGCGGGCCAGGGCGCGGCGCAAAGGGGCCAGCTTGGTCTCGAGGACCGCCTCGCTCTCCCGGCGGTGCTCGGGGGCGACCGACACCACCGTCTTGCGGCGGTCGTTGGCGTCCTCGTGCCGCTCCACCAGCCCCGCCTCGCCCAGCTGGGTGACGAGCAGGCTGGCCGTGCTGAGGGCCAGCCCCTCCCGGCGGGCCAGCTCCGAGACGGTGAGCGGCCCCTCGAGCGCCACTACGGCGAAGGCGCTCATGTGGCGCGGGGCGAGGAACCCGCTCTCGAGCAGCGCCTGGACGCGCACCGGCAGCGCCGCGGTGTGGCGTGGGCCTCGCAGCAGCCGGACGAAGTACAAGAACAGCTGCGACGCCTGCTCGTCCTCGGCCGAGCGCCCCGGCGCCCTCCGGGAGGTGCCGGCCTGCCGCGGCGTGCCCGAGGACGACGGGAGATCCAACGCTGGCGACATGATCCCATCATCATAGAACAGTGTTGATTGCAAAGGAACGACCCCGCCCGCCCGGGTCCCTCGCCCGGGGAGGTGGCGGGGAGCGGCGCCACCGGGCTCGGAGGTGCAAGGATCGACCCCGTGCGCACCCGACTGACCGAACTGCTCGGCATCGAGCACCCCGTGATGCTGGCCGGCATGGGCGGGGTCTCCTACGCGTCGCTGGCCGCCGCGGTCTCCGAGGCCGGCGGCTTCGGGTGCCTCGGCGCCTCGACCATGGGCAACGAGCAGATGGCGGCCGAGATCGCCGCCGTCCGGGCGGCCACCGACAAGCCCTTCGGCGTGGACCTCTTGACCGCCATGCCCGGCGGCCTGGCCGCCCAGGTGGAGCTGATCATCGAGGGCGGGGCCCGGGCCTTCGTGGCCGGCCTCGGCGTCCCGACCGAGGTCGTCGACCTCTGCCACCGCCACGGCCTTTTGGTGGTGAGCATGTGCGGCAAGGTCGACCACGCCCTGAGGGCGGTGGACGCCGGCTGCGACCTGGTGGTGGCCCAGGGCACCGAGGCCGGGGGCCACACCGGGAAGGTGGCCACCATGCCGCTCGTCCCCCAGGTGGTCGACGCCGTGGGCGACCGGGTGCCGGTGGCCGCCGCCGGGGGGATCTTCGACGGACGGGGGCTGGCGGCCGCCCTCGCCCTGGGCGCCGACGGCGTCTGGGTCGGCACCCGCTTCATCGCCACCCCCGAGGCCCGGGCCGTCGCCGGCTACAAGGAGGCGCTGCTCGCCGGGCACGAGGACGGCACCACGGTCAGCCGGGCCTACTCGGGCAAGACGATGCGGGTCATGGCGAACGAGTACACCGCCTACTACGACGCCCATCCCGAGGAGCTCGCCCCCTTCCCCGAGCAGCTGGGCCGGGCCTACGGGGTCGGCGCGCTGCACCTGGGGGGCGACGCCGCCAGCGCCGAGGTCGACCCCGCCCGGGAGTGCTACCCGGCCGGCCAGGGCGTGGGGGCGATCGACCGGCTGGTGCCCGCCGGCGAGCTGGTCCGCCGATTCGTCGCCGAGGCGGAGGAGGTCCTGGCCCGGGTGGGCCCGGGCGGGGCGGGGGCGCACTGAGGTTGCCGGGCTCGGTGCCGGTCGGGTCGACGGGCGGTGTCGGTTGACAACCAGTTGCGATTGACAGTTGGTTGCGGTTGACAGTTGGTTGCGCGAGACTCGGGGGGTGGAGACGACCGGCGCGCTGACCGACCTGCCGCCCGAGGTGGCGGCCGACCGGCTGCTCGGGTCGGCCGACGCCGAGTGGGCGCGCCGATTCGCCGCCGAGGTCGACCGGCGCCAGGCCGTGGGGAGGCTCCCCGCGCTGCTCGCCCGGTGGCGGCTCTCGAACGCCGAGGCGGCCCGCCTCTTCGGGGTCTCCCGCCAGGCCTTCTCCAAGTGGCTGGCCCTGGGGCCGCCGGCCGACCGCGAGCCGGCGGTGGCCGACCTCGACGCCGCCGCCGACCTCCTCGAGCGCTACCTGCGCCCCGACCGGATCCCCGCCGTCGTCCGTCGGCCCTCCGCGGCCCTGGGCGGTCGCTCGCTCCTGGCGGTGGCCGAGGACGACGGCACGCACGCGCTGCTCGGTGCGGCGCGCGCGATGTTCGACCTGCGCCGCGTCCAGCCGTGAACGTCTCGGCGACGGTCCGCCGCCTGCCCGACACACGGCGCTGGCTGCGGGTGGCCGACCGCAGCTGGGCCGACCCGCTCGACCCCTCGTGGGCGAGGGACCACGGCGGCCGGTGGAACCCCCCGGGATCCTTCCCCACCCTCTACCTGAACGAGGACCTCGCCACCGCCCGGTCCCAGCTCTTCGACCTGTTCGCCGGGTGGCCGGCCAACCCCGAGGACCTGAGGGACGACGCGCCCTACGTGCTGGTGGTGGCCGAACTCCCCCGGCGCCAGATGGTGGCCGGCGCGATCGACGGGGACGACCTCGGCCACCTCGGCCTGGCGCCCACCTACCCGCTCGACGAGGACGGGGAGGCCGTCCCCTGGTCGCGCTGCCAGCCGGTCGGCTCGGCCGTGCGCGCCGCGGCGCGGCGCGGGGTGCACTGCCGGTCGGCGGCCACGACCGACGGCCGGGGCCGGGAGCTGGCGTGGTTCCCGGCCGGTCCCGGGTCGCGGGCCCGTGCCGTCGGCCCGCCGCTCGGCTTCGTCGAGTGGTGGGCCGTCGACCCCGCAGCGATCTGACCCCCGCCCGAGGGCCTACTGCCCGCCTGCGCCCTTGGGCAGGCCGACCGGGCACGACACCCCGGTCCCCCCAAGGCCGCAGTAGCCGCCGGGGTTGGCCGCCAGGTACTGCTGGTGGTAGCCCTCGGCGTAGTAGAAGGGGCCGGCCGGGGCGACCTGCGTGGTGATGGTGCCGTAGCCGGCGGCGGTGATCGCCTCCTGGTAGGCGGCGATGGCGGCGCGGGCCGCCTCGGCCTGGGCGTCGGAGTGGGTGTAGACGGCCGAGCGGTACTGGGTCCCGACGTCGTTGCCCTGCCGCATCCCCTGGGTCGGGTCGTGTCCCTCCAAGAAGAGGGCGAGCAGCGCCCGGTAGGTCGTGCGCGAGGGGTCGAAGACGCAGAGCACGACCTCGGCGTGGCCGGTGCGGCCCGAGCAGACCTCCTCGTAGGTGGGGTTGGGGGTGAACCCGCCGGCGTAGCCGACGGCGGTGGTGTACACCCCGTCGGCCTGCCAGAACTTGCGCTCGGCCCCCCAGAAGCAGCCCATGGCGAACACCGCCCGCTCGAACCCCTCGGGGAACGGGGGGACCAGCGGTGTCCCGAGCACCAGGTGGGCGGCGGGCACGGCCAATGACTCGTCCCGCCCGGGCAGGGCCCGGTCCTCGGTCACCATCTCGCCCTTGTGGGCGCTGAACAGTCCCATCCGTTCCTCCCGCGGTCGTCTCCTCGCGCCGGCGGTGCCGACCCCTACGAGAACCGCTCGGGCCCTCTGGCTGTTCCCGGGCCATCCGCCGGCCGACGCGGGCGGCGCGCTTGACGCGCTTGGACGATTGATTATGATATATCGTTAGTGGTCGCCCAAGAGGCCGACCGACGCCCCCGCCAAAGGGCCGGGGCGCGAGACGAGGAGACGACATGCAGAACGACGACAGGACGACGAGGCCCCGGGGACGGGGGCGGGCCCACGGCACGTGGGGCGCGGACCACCCCGGCCACGGCTGGGGCGGGGGGCGCCGCCGCATGCGGCGGGGCGACATCCGCCGGGCCGTCCTCTCGGCGCTCGCCGAGGGGCCGGCCCACGGCTACGAGGTGATGCGCCGGCTCGAGGGGCGCAGCGGCGGGATCTGGCGGCCGAGCCCCGGCTCGGTCTACCCCACCCTCCAGATGCTCGAGGACGAGGGGCTGGTGCGGTCGCACCCCGCCGACGGCACCCGCGTCTACGAGCTGACCGAGACCGGCTCGGCCGAGGCGGCGGCGGGCGACTCGGAGGGCCGGCCGCCGTGGGAGCGGGGCGACGACGGCGGCCGGCTGCGGGCGCTGCGCGAGGCGGCGACCGGCACCCTGCTGGCGGCCCGCCAGGTGGCGGGGGCGGGCAGTCCCGAGCAGATCGACCGGGCAGTCGAGATCGTCCAGCAGGCCCGTCGCGACCTCTACCGCCTGCTTGCCGGCGACTGAGCGCCTGTAGCCTCTCGACGATGACCCGCCACACCGACTCACCACAACGGCCGTGACGACCACCGAGCACCGCCCCGAGTCGGCCGGGCCCGACACCGGGCAGGTCATCCACACGGTCGACCTCACCAAGGTCTACCCCGACACCGACTTCCGGGCGGTGGACGAGCTCAACCTGGACGTGGCGACCGGCGAGATCTTCGGGCTCCTCGGCCCCAACGGGGCGGGCAAGACGACGACCGCCGGCATGCTCACCACCCGGGTGGTGCCCACCTCGGGGCGGGCGTTCGTCGGCGGCATCGACGTGGTCCAGCACCCCTCGCTGGCCAAGCAGATCCTGGGCATCGTGAGCCAGCAGAACACCCTCGACCGCCAGCTCAGCGTCTGGGAGAACCTCTACTTCCACGGCCGCCTCTTCGGCATGGGGGCGCGCGAGTCGCGCCAGGTGTCCGACGAGCTCCTGGCGAAGTTCCAGCTGTCCAAGTGGGCCAAGGCCTCGGTCTACGCCCTGTCGGGGGGGATGGCCCAGCGGCTCATGGTGGCCCGGGCCATCTTCCACCGGCCGGCCGTCCTCTTCCTCGACGAGCCGACCGCCGGCCTCGACCCCCAGAGCCGCCTCGCCCTCTGGGAGATCCTGGGCGAGCTCAACCGGGAGGGCCAGACCATCCTGCTCACCACCCACTACATGGAAGAGGCCGACCAGCTCTGCGACCGGGTGGCCATCATGGACCACGGCCGGATCCTGGCCCTCGGGACCCCCTCGGAGCTCAAGCAGGGGGTGGACGCCGACACCATCGTCACCGTCCGGGCCGCCGGCGACCACGACACGCTGGCCGCCGCCTTCGCCAGCCTCGACGGCATCACCCGGACCCGGCCGGTCGACGGCGGGATCGAGCTCCACGTGCAGCGGGGCGACCGGCTCCTCCCCCGCGTGGTGACGGCCGCCGAGGAGGGCGGGGTCGAGGTGGCCGACCTGGCCGTCGCCGAGCCGAGCCTCGAGACCGTCTTCATCAACCTCACCGGCAAGGACCTGCGCGACTGATGGAAGGGACCCACCGACGATGACCACCCTCGCCGAGCCGGCCCACGCGCACATCGAGGCCGCGCCCACCCGCTCGACCGTGGCGTCGAGCAGCGTCGCCCTCCGGGCGCTCATGCTGCGCGACCTGGTGGTGCTGAAGAAGAACTTCTGGGAGTTCGTGATCCGGACCCTGGTCCAGCCGTTCCTGTTGTGCTTCGTCTTCCTCTACGTCTTCCCCAAGATCGGCCAGGGCGTCGGCGGCGGCGGCAAGGTGACATCGGAGTGGAAGTTCGCCACGGTGCTGGTGCCCGGGGTGGTCGGCATCTCGATCATGTTCCAGGGCATCCAGGCCGTCGCCATGCAGATGGCCCAGGAGTTCGGGTTCACCCGCGAGATCGAGGACCGGGTGCAGGCCCCGTGCCCCATCTGGCTGGTCGCCGTCTCCAAGGTCCTCTCCGGCGCCGTCCAGGGGCTGATCTCGGCGGCCATCGTGCTGCCCATCGCCTCGGTGGTGCACACCGGCGGGGTCGAGGCCCACCTGTCGCTGCACTGGTGGATCATCGTCACCATGATCCCGCTGGCCTGCGTGGCCATGACCTCGCTCGGCCTCTTGCTCGGGACCTCGTTCGAGCCCCGCAACATCGGGCTCATGTTCGGCTTCGTCGTGCTGCCCGTCACCTTCCTGGGCGGCACCTACTACCAGTGGACCCGGCTCGGGCCGGTGAAGCTCGGTGCCTGGCACTGGCTGCAGACGGTGGTGCTGGTGAACCCGCTCATCTACGTCAACGAGGGGATGCGGGCGGCCTTCACCGGGGACACCCACATGCACCTCTACATCATCTACCCGGTGCTGGTCGGCTTCTGCGCCCTCTTCCTCGCGCTGGGGCTGCGCAACTTCCGCCGGCGCGTGCTCTCCTGACGCCCGCCGGGCCCGGGTCTAACGTGACGCGGTGACCAAGAGCGCCGCCCCGCACCCACCCGGGGCCGGGGCCGCCGACGTCGAGTCGGCCCTGGCCCTGGTGCGCGAGCACGGCGGGCGGGTCACCGCCTCGCGTCGCCTGCTGCTCGGCGCCCTCTTCGCCGGCCACGGCCACCGCACCGCCGAGGAGCTGGCCGCCGTGGTGCAGGCGCAGGCGCCCGACGTCCACCGCTCCACCATCTACCGCAACCTGGAGGAGCTCGAGCGGCTCGGCGTCGTCGTCCACTCCCACCTCGGCCACGGCCCGGCCACCTACCACCTGGCCACCGCCGAGCACGGCCACTTCGTCTGCGAGGAGTGCGGGCGGATGATCGAGGTGCCCCAGGCGATCTTCGCCGGCCTGGCCGACGCGGCGGCGGCCGGCTACGGCTTCGCCATCGACCCCCACCACTTCGCCGTCCTCGGACGCTGCGCCGACTGCGGCTGACCGCCGCGTCGGCGACGCGGCGGTGCCACGGCGTTGGGGCGGGTAGGCACCTCCGTCCGGGGGCAGTCCGGCCGCACGGGCCGTGATGTCGACCGGGCGCTCGACGGCCGTCGACCGTGGTGGCGCTGCCAGGGGGCACCCGGCTCCGTGGCCGGCGCCCCGTTCACTGCTCGGCCAGGATGGCGGCCAGCTCGGCCAGCGGGTCGCGCACGACCGGACCGGTCGTTTCCACCTCGGCCCGCAGGATGCGGCCGGTGAAGGGGAACGGGGCGGTGTAGCCCTCCCCCACCGCCGGTCCCCATTCGTAGCCGCAGGTGAGGCCGACCCCCACCCCGTTGAACCCCGAGGGCGTGAACCGGTCGATCACCCCCTCGGCCACCTCGGTCCCGTCGACCAGGAGCCGCCCGGTTCCCCCGAGCCCGTAGCGGACATCGACTGGGTCCTTGTCGAACTCGAAGCGGATCACGTGGCGACCCGGGCCGACGACCCCGGGGGCCTCGAGCACGTGGCGGGTCTTGCCGTAGAGGTTGTGCACGTAGCGGGCCCGGCCGCCCAGCAGGTGGAGCGACCAGCCGCCGAGCACCGAGCCGAGGGCCACCAGCACCCCCTCGGCCGGCGGGCCGTCTCCCACCTCGACCTCGGCGGTGACGGCGTGGGAGCGGTTGCGCACGTTGACGGCCACCGGCTCGGGCACCTGGGCGCCGCCGGGGAAGTAGCGGAAGAGGTCGCGGGGCCGGCGGCGGTCGGGCTTGGGGTGGACCAGGGTCCACAGCACCCGGTTGTCGAGCGGGAGCACCTGGTTGCGCTCGGCCTCCTCCCACCACAAGTCGACCAGCCGGGCCACGTGCTCGGGGCGCTCGGCCGCCAGGTCCTCGATCTCGGAGAGGTCCTCGGCCACGTGGTAGAGCTCCCAGACGTCGTCGTCGAAGGGGGCGTTGGGGTTGAGCCCGTCGGGGTAGATCGGCCCCACCGGGTGGTAGGTGACCGCCTTCCACCCTTGGTGGTAGATGGCGCGCGAGCCGAACATCTCGAAGTGCTGGGTCACGTGGCGCTCTTCGGCCGACCCCCCGTCGGGGCCGAGGAGGTAGGCGAAGCTGGTCCCGTCGAGGTGCGACTGGGGCACGTGGTCGATGACGCCGGGCGGCTCGATGCCGGCCAGCTCGAGCACGGTCGGCAGCACGTCGATGGCGTGGGTGAACTGGTGGCGCACCCCCCCGGCACTGGCCCCGAGGCGCGCCGGCCACGAGACGATGCACGGGTCGGCCACCCCGCCCTGGTGGACCTCGCGCTTCCACCGCTTGAACGGGGTGTTGCCGGCCATCGTCCAGCCCCACGGGTAGTTGTTGTGCGACGACGGCCCGCCGATCTCGTCGATGCGCGCCCGCATCTCGGCGATGCCGGCGGGGTCGAGGTTCGAGAGCCGCACGTCGTTGATCGACCCCTCGGCCCCGCCCTCGGCGCTGGCCCCGTTGTCGGAGACCAGCACGACCAGGGTGTCGTCGAGCTCGCCCAGCTCGGAGAGGAAGTCGAGCACCCGGCCGATCTGCTGGTCGGTGTGGGAGAGGAACCCGGCGAAGCACTCCATGAAGCGGGCGGCCACCTGGCGGGTCGGCTCGTCCAGGGTCTCCCAGGCCGGCACCCACACCGGCCGGGGCGAGAGGCGGGTGCCGGGGGGGATCACGCCGGCCGCCAGCTGGCGGGCGTGCGCCTCCTCCCTCCAGACGTCCCACCCCCGGTCGAACCGGCCGCGGTAGCGCTCGATCCACTCGGCCGGGGCATGGTGGGGCGAGTGGCAGGCGCCGGTGGCCAGGTAGCAGAAGAACCGCCGGTCCTGGTCGACCGCCCGAAGATCCCCCACGAACTCGATGGCCCGGTCGGCCAGGTCGGCGCTCAGGTGGTAGCCGTCATCGACCTCGCGCGGCGGGCGGAGGGAGTGGTTGTCGTGGCAGAGGGCGGGGACGAACTGGTGGGTCTCGCCCCCGTGGAACCCGTACCAGCGGTCGAAGCCCCGCCCGAGCGGCCAGCTCCGCCGGTTCCCGCCCATGTTGGTCTCGTCCTCGGGGGTGAGGTGCCACTTGCCGACGGCGAAGGTGGCGTAGCCGGCGGCGCGCAGGATCTCGGAGAGGAACCCGTTCTCCTTGGGCGGCTCACCCCAGTAGCCGGGGAACCCGATGGCCAGGTCGGCCACCCGGCCCATGCCGTTGCGGTGGTGGTTGCGCCCGGTCAGCAGGCACGCCCGGGTCGGCGAGCACAGGGCGGTGGTGCGGAAGTTGGCCAGGCGGACCCCGCCGGCGGCCAGGCGGTCGATCACCGGGGTCTCGATGTCCGACCCGTAGCACCCGAGCTGGGCGAAGCCCACGTCGTCGAGGACCACCAAGAGCACGTTGGGGGCGCCCTCGGGCGGCGTGGGCTCCTCGGGCCACCACGGCACCGAGTCGCGCCAGTCGCGCCCGATCCGGCCCTGCGCCTCGACCCCGTCCTCCACTCTCGCACCTCCGGCTGCTCGGCTCCGCGGCCAGCATGCCACCGGCGGGGGCCGGCAGGGGCCGCCGCGCGGTGGCGGGCGGTCGGGCGCTACGTTGGGCGGCGGTCCGCCCCGGCCGGCTGCGGGGCACGGCCACAACGAGGCGGCCCAGCGAAGGGACGACGCAGATGGCCCAGGCCGACACGGACCACCGCCGTGCGGGGCTGGCGGCGCGGTACCCCGCGGTCCGCGGGCTGACCGAGACGCTGGCCGGCCCCCTGTCCCCCGAGGACCAGACGGTGCAGTCGATGCCCGACGTCAGCCCCACCAAGTGGCACCTCGGCCACACCTCGTGGTTCTTCGAGACCTTCCTGCTCGCCCCCGAGCTGGCCGGCTACACCCCCTGCCACCCCGGCTACGGCTACCTCTTCAACTCCTACTACGAGGCGGCCGGCGCCCGGCACCCCCGGGCCGAGCGCGGGCTCATCACGCGTCCGGGGGCGGCCGAGGTGCTCGACTACCGGGCCCACGTCGATCTGGCCATGGGCGAGCTGCTCGGTGCCGACCTTGTCCCCGAGGTGCTCGACCTGGTCGAGCTGGGCCTCCACCACGAGCAGCAGCACCAGGAGCTGGTGCTCATGGACATCAAGCACGTGCTGTCGCGCAACCCCCTGCGGCCGGCCTACACACCCGCCGTCGCCGAGGCGGCGGGCCGCGGCGCGCCGGGCAAGGCCGGGTGGATCGAGCACCAGGGCGGGCCGGTCGAGATCGGCCACCGTCCAGGGGGGTTCGCCTTCGACAACGAGTCCCCCCGCCACCTCTCCCAGCTCACCCCCTTCGCCCTGGCCGACCGGACGGCCACCTGCTCGGAGTGGCTGGCCTTCATCGACGACGGCGGCTACCGCCGGCCCGAGCTCTGGCTCTCCGACGGGTGGGCCGCCGTCCAGGGGCGGGGGTGGGAGGCCCCCCTCTACTGGGAGCCCCCCGAGACCGGCGGGTCGTCGTGGCTCGTCTTCACCCTGGGCGGGGAGCGCGCCCTCGACCCCGCGGCGCCGGTCTGCCACGTGAGCTACTACGAGGCCGACGCCTTCGCCCGGTGGGCGGGGGGGCGGCTCCCCACCGAGGCCGAGTGGGAGGCGGTGGCCGCCGGCCGCCCGGTCGAGGGCAACCTCTACGACCCCGCCGCGCTCCACCCTCGCCCCGCCGCTCCCGGCGACCCGGGGCTCTTCGGCGACGTGTGGGAGTGGACGGCCAGCGCCTACTCCCCCTACCCCGGGTTCCGCCCGGCGGCCGGCGCGGTCGGCGAGTACAACGGCAAGTTCATGGTGAACCAGTACGTGCTGCGGGGCGGCTCGTGCGCCACCCCGCCCGGCCACCTGCGGGCCACCTACCGCAACTTCTTCCCCGCCGACGCCCGCTGGGTGTTCAGCGGCGTCCGCCTGGCCAGGGACCTCTAGGGCGGTGGCACCGGGGGGCGCCCTCTCCGTCGACGTCCACCTCGGGCCGGGCGACCTGCGCCGGGCGCTCGAGGAGGACGTGCGCGCCGGCCTGTCGGCGCCGGCCAAGTCGATCCCCCCGGTCTGGTTCTACGACGAGGAGGGCAGCCGGCTCTTCGAGGAGATCACCCGGCTGCCCGAGTACTACCCCACCCGGGCCGAGCGCCGGCTGCTCAACGACGCCGCCCCGGCGATCGCCGCTCTGGCCCGGGCCGACACCCTGGTCGAGCTGGGGGCGGGGGCGTGCGACAAGACCCGCCTGCTGCTCGACGCCATGGCGGCCGAGGGGCCGCTCCGCCGCTACCTGCCCTTCGACGTGAGCGACGACTTCCTCCGGGCCGCCGCCGCCGGGCTGGTCGACGACTACGCGGGGCTCCAGGTGCACGCGGTCATCGGCGACTTCCACCGCCACCTCGACGCGATCCCCACCGGCGGCCGGCGGCTGGTGGCCTTCTTGGGCGGGACGATCGGGAACCTCACCCCGCCCGAGCGACGGCGGTTCCTCTTCGACCTCAACTGCACCATGGGGACGGCGGACCACCTGCTGATCGGGACCGACCTGGTGAAGGACCCGGCCCGCATCGTCGCCGCCTACGACGACCCGGCGGGGGTGACCGCCCGCTTCAACCGCAACGTGCTCTGCGTCCTCAACAACCAGCTGGGCGCCACCTTCGACCCCGAGGCGTTCGACCACGTGGCGCTGTGGAACCCAGAGGAGGAGTGGATCGAGATGCGGCTGCGCTCGGTCACGGACCAGACCGTCACCATCGCCGACCTCTCGATGACGGTGTCCTTTGCGGCCGGCGAGGACCTCCTGACCGAGATCAGCGCCAAGTTCACCCCCGAGCGGGTGGTCAGAGAGCTCGAGGCGGTGGACTTCGTGGTGGACGGTCAGTGGGGTGCCGACGACGGCGAGTTCCTGCTCACCCTGGCCCACCCCTACTGCTGAGGGCGGGCAGGCGCCCCGTCGCCGCCGCCGTCACCCTGGCCACGTCGTCGGCCGGGCCGGCCACCACCACGTACTCCCGGTTGCGCAGGTGCGAGACGGTGCCCACCTTCTGGCCGGCGGGGTTGTGGATGCCGATCTGCGCCCCGACGTAGCGGCGCGAGTCGAAGGCGACGGTGGCCACCGACTCGTGGTGGTCGCACATCGCCTCGAGGTCCTCCCGGCTCACCCACCCCTCGTCGCTGTAGGAGAGGAGCAGCACCCGGCAGCGCACCGCCCGCACCACCGAGCGCAGGGCGGCGGGCATCTTCGGACGGGAGTTGAAGACGCTCTTGGTGGACTCGTCGCGGGCGTCGGCCCGCTTGCAGGCGACGCCGTAGTGGTCCGGGGCGTCCCAGGCGACCAGCGTCTCCCACACGTGGTAGTTGGTGAAGTAGCGGTGCTGGTTGTAGGGGGGGTCGAGGTAGGCGACGTCGAACTCCCCGAGCGACCCGGCCAGCGCGCAGGCGTCCCCCCGCACCGCCCGCCCGGCCCCGTCGAGGAGCGCCGGGGGGCGGAGCTCGAGTGGGTTGTACGACCGCGGCGCCCACTGCTTCACGTAGGCCATCTGCAGGCCGGTGGTGGAGTCGACGCGGTCAGCCGCCTCGATGAGGCTGGTCAAGAGGAGCGGGCGGAGCGGCGAGCCGGCGTAGCGCTCCTCGATGGCGTCGCGGATGGCGTCGACCCGCTCGCCGTTCGCCGGTTGGAAGAAGCGCGCCTCGACGCAGAAGGTCTGGGTGAAGTAACCGGCCCGCCCCGGCAGGCCGGCCAGCTCCTCGAGGGCCCGCTCGAGCCCGGCCCGGTCGACGCCACCGGCATCGGTCTCGACGTAGGTCCGGGCGAAGACCTCCGAGTAGCGGGCGGAGTCGACGGCGGTCACGGCGAGCCCCCGGCGCTTCATCTCCTGGGCCACCCGGGTCGTCCCGGTGAACAGGTCGAGCGCCGTGGTGCCGCCGGCGGCGGCCATCATCTCCCCCAGCACCGGCGCCAGCCGGCGCTTGGAGCCGAGATACTTGATCAAGGCGAGCGACGCTACCAGCGGCCCATCGCCCCCGGGCGGACCGCCGGGCTCAGGCGGGCGAGAGTCGGGCCGAGTAGATGGAGTAGCCGTCGATGAGCCGGGCGACGGCGGTGGCGGTGACCGTCGCCGCCAGCATCGGGACCATGAGGCCAAAGCCGCTGTGGGTGAGCTCGAGGACGAGCACCAAGGCGGTGAGCGGGGCCTGCATCGACGCGCCGATCATGGCCACCGCCCCCACCATGGCGAACGCCCCGACCGGCGACCCGGGCCAGACCATCGTCCAGGCCGACCCGAGCATCCCTCCGAGGACGGCCCCGGTGCTCATCGTCGGGGTGAGCAGCCCCCCCGACGCCCCGGCCCCCAGGCACGCCGAGGTCACCAGCGGCTTCAAGAGGAACAGGGCGAGCATCAGGTAGATCGAGTCCTGGCCGAGGAAGGCCGAGTGGGCCATGTCCTTGCCGTTGCCGAAGAGCTGGGGGTAGGCGATGCCCAAGGCGCCCAGCGCGCCGAGCGCGAGCGGCAGGGAGACCAGGATCCGGGCGCCCGACATTCGGTGGTGCGAGACCCACCCGATGAGCCGGATGAACCCCGACGACAGGACCCCGATCACCGGGCCGACCACGACGGCCCAGACCAGGACCGTCGTCGTCGTGTGGTAGGCGGGGATGTCGACGTAGCTGGCGTGGTCGGGCAGGTAGAGCCAGGCCGTGGCGGTCGCCACCCACGAGCAGGCCAGGGCGGGGAGGACGACGGGGAGGGTCAGGCTGCCGACGAGGATCTCGGCGGTGAAGAGCGCGCCGGCCAGCGGGACGTTGTAGACGGCGGCCAGGCCGGCCCCGCCACCGCAGGCCACCAGCAGCCGGCGCTGGGCCGGCGAGAGGTCGGCCCAGGTGCCCAGCACGCTGCCCGAGACCCCGCCCATCAGCTTGGGCGCCGCCTCCCGGCCCAAGGAGGCGCCCATGCCCACCACCACCTCGGAGACGACCGAGGTGAGCAGCCCGCGCCGCAAGGACAGCTCGCCGTAGCCGTTCCACACGGCGTCGTCGATCTCGGCGTTCTCGTCCTTCAGCCACCGCCGCACGCAGAACCAGGCCCCGGCGCCGAACGCCCCGGCGACGAGGAGGGAGACCACCCGCCGCAGGTCGCTCGAGCGCTCCACCGCCGCCTGGAAGCTCCCCGAGTGGTAGCCGAACGCCAGGTACTGGACGTTGAAGAGGACGGCCATCAACAAGTCGCCGAGCAGTCCGGTCGCCACGCCGGTGGCGACCACCAACACCCAGAAGCGGACGGTGAGCGCGGCGTCCCCGTCGCCGGTGACGTTCGGCTGCTCGGTCGCCCCCCGGCCCGAGGGCAGCCGCTGCTTGATGAGCGGCGGGGGCTGGCGGACCCGGGCGCTCGGCCGCGGCCTTGCACTGGGGCTCCCGAGCAGCCGGCGCAGCCGGCCCCGGTGGGTCGGGTCCCCGGGCCCTGTCACGTCAGCGTCCCGCCCGGCGCGCCGGCGCCGGGTCGCGCACCCGGGCCAGCCGCAGGACCAGGAGGCGGAGGAAGCCGTGGCGCTCAGGCCAGGGGAAGTCGCACATCGTCGACCACAGGCTCACCATCCCGTGGAGGCCCACCCACACGGCGGTGGCGTCGCCGAAGGCGTCGGCGCTCTCCGAGCGGTCGGCCGCCGCGCACGCCCCGACCCCCTCGACCAAGAGAGCGAACGCCTCCCCGCCGACCGGCGGGAGCGGGCCGTCGGCCGGCGGGGCCGACGGTGCGCCCTCGACGGCGGGGAACGGCCGGGCGAACAGGACGCGGTAGAGGGCGGGGTTGGCCAGCGCCCAGGTGACGTAGGCCTCGCACCCCGCCAGGAGCCGGTCCACCGGGTCCTCGGCCCGGTCGATCGCCGCCTCCAGCGCGGCGCGGATCCGGTCGAAGACCTCGACGACCACCGCCCACACGATGGCGTCGCGGTCGGCGAAGTGGGCGTAGATCGAGGGCGCGGCGATCCCCACCTCCCGGGCCACCGACCGCAGGGTGACCTCGTCGTCGGAGCCGGTCCGCTCGATGATGGCCATCGCCCCGGCCACGATCTCCTCGGCCAGGCGCGCCCCCTGGCCCCGGGCGTTGCGGACGCGCGCCCCGGGGCGCGACGCCGGGCCACGGTCGGCGGTCACGGTGCTCTTGGCGGGGTCGGGCACGTTTCCACTTTACACCTGTAAGGCGATGTGTCTATAGTTACATCTGTAACCCGACAGGCGTTAGGGGCGAGAGCCCCGGTGAGGAGGACCGCCCGATGACCACGACCGTGCCCACGCCCCCGACCGCCCCCCCGCTCGACGGGTGGCCCGGCGGCCACCCCCTCCGCCGGCAGATCCTGGTCGTCCTGTGCGCCAGCCTGCTGGTGGTGGTGATCGACAACACGGTCCTCAACACCGCCCTGCCCACCCTCGCCCGGGCCCTGCACGCCGGGACCTCGACCCTGCAGTGGATCGTCGACGCCTACACCGTGTGCTTCGCCGCCCTGCTGGTGCCGGCGGGCGCCCTGGGCGACCGGTTCGGCCGGCGGCGGACGCTCGTGGCCGGCCTGGCGGTCTTCGCCGCCTCGAGCCTGGCGGCGGCGTTCGCCCCCGGGAGCGGCCTCCTCGTCGCCGACCGGGTGGTGATGGGGGTGGGGGCGGCGCTGGTGATGCCCTCGACCCTCTCCATCTTGACCGACGTGTTCCCCCCTGCCGAGCGGCCCGGGGCCATCGGCGCCTGGTCGGCGGTGGTCGGGGTGGGCGTCGTGCTCGGCCCCACCGTGGGCGGCCTCCTGCTCGCCCATTTCTTCTGGGGCAGCGTCTTTGTGGTCAACGTGCCCCTCTCGCTCCTCGCCCTGGCGGGCGTGGTGCTGGTCGTCCCCGAGTCGGCCGACAGCCGACCCCGCCCGCTCGACCTGGTCGGGTCGGTGCTGGCCGCCGCCGGGCTGGTGACCGTGGTCGACGCCATCATCGAGGCACCCGGACGCGGCTGGACGTCGCCGGTCACCCTGGCCCTGGCGGCCGGCGGCGTGGTGGCCCTCGCCTCCTTCGTCGCCTGGGAGCTCCGGGTCGACCACCCGCTCTTGGATCTCCGGGTCTTCGCCTCCCGCAGCTTCAGCGCCAGCGCCGGTGCGGTCACGGTCATCTTCTTCTCGCTCTTCGGGAGCCTCTTCGCCTTCACCCAGTACCTGCAGCTCGTCCACGGCTACAGCCCGCTCTCCGCCGGCGTCCGGGCGCTCCCCTTCGCCCTGGCCATGGGGGCGACGTCCCCGGTCTCCACGGTCCTCGCCCGCCGGGTCGGCTCGCGCCCGGTCGTCACCGGGGGGCTCCTCCTCATGGCGGCCGGGCTGACCGCTCTCTCGACCGTCTCGGTGGGGACGACCTACCCGGTGCTGGCCGCCGCCGTGGCGGTCATGGGGGCGGGCATGGGGCTGGTCATGGCCCCGGCCAGCACGACGATCATGGCGGTCACCCCGCCCGGCCAGGCCGGCGCGGGAAGCGCCGTCAACGACACCATCCGCGAGGTCGGCGGCGCCCTGGGGGTGGCCGCGGTGGGGAGCGTCACCGCGGCGCGCTTCGCCTCGGTGCTCCGCCCCCAACTCCTCGCCCACCGCGCCCCCGCCGCGCTCACCCGTGCGGCCACCTCTTCGATCGCCGCCGCCGACGCCGTCGGGCGCCACGTCGGCGGGCCGGCCGGCCGCCTCCTGGTCGACTCGGCCCACCAGGCCTACGTGCGCGGCATGGCCAGCGGCATACGGGCAGCCGCCGGGGTGGCGCTCCTCGGCGCGCTGGCCGCCTGCATCGCCCTCCCCGGGCGCCGGTCCGGCGGGCTGGCCACCTTGGAGGTCCACGCCGAATCGGCGGTCGCCGCCTGACGGGATGGGCACCGGGCGCGTGGACCTCGCTGTTCATGGGACCTTTTCCCCTGGCGCCGTTCGGCCTTCGACGGAAAAGTAGGGAGCATGTCGATGTACGCCGAGCTCCTCACAGCGGCGCTGGCGACGGAGCGGCGCTCCGAACGCACGGCGAGCACCGAGGAGCTGCTGGCCGAGCTGGCCCGGTGCCGGTCGCGCCTGCCGTCGGGCCCCCTACCAGCGACGGTGGCGGGCGGGGTGCCCGCCGCGGTGGCCGACCACCTCGCCTACGACATCGCCCTCGTCGCCCTCTGCCGCCACCTCGGGATCGACTTCGAGGTCGGCGCCTTCGACCGGCCCTTGGCGGCGAGAGACCGGCTGGAGCGGCTGCTGGCGGCGGCCGGGTTCACACCGGGCGACGACACCCCGAGCCTCAACGGCCACGAGGAGGGCTAGTGCATCCCCGCATTAGTTCCTTGAATGTTGTGAACTGGTCCGCATCGATGACCCAGGGAGGTCGACAATGTGGACCGTGGAACCGTTGGTGCTGACGATCGAGGAGCGAACGGAACTCGAAGGGCGGGTGCGGGCCCAGACGACGGCCCACCGCGACCGGGTCCGGGCCCAGGTGGTCCTGCTGGCAGCCGACGGTGTCCCCGGACAGCGCATCGCGGCACAGGTGGGACTCTCCCCCCAGTCGGTCTCCAAGTGGCGCATCCGTTTTCGAAACCACGGCCAGGAGGGGCTTTGTGATGCCGAACGGTCGGGGCGCCCCCTCGTGTACGGCCCGACGGACCGGCTGGTGCTCATGGCCAAGGTCACTTCTGAGCGCCCCGAGTTCTCCTCGCAGTGGAGCCACTCCGAGCTGGCCGAGTCCATGGCCGAGGCCGGCATCGGCATCTCGGCCTCCCAGATTGGACGGATCCTCGCCGACGACGACGTCGCGCCCCACAAGGTCCAGGGCTGGCTCACGAGGAAGGACACCCCCGAGTTCTGGGAACGCGCCGCCGACGTCTGCGGGCTCTACCTCTCGCCCCCCGAGAACGCGGTCGTGCTCTCGATCGACGAGAAGACCTCCATCCAGGCCAAGAGCCGCAAGCACCCGACCACCCCGGTGGGACCCCGACGCCCCGCACGCCGTGAGTTCGAGTACGTCCGCCACGGCACGGCCAGTCTCATCGCCGCGCTCGACGTGGCGACCGGCGAAGTCACCGCCAGAGACATCGTGCGCAACGACTCGGCGACGTTCATCGCCTTCCTCGAAGAGATCGATGAGCGGATCGACCCGACCCTCGAGATCCACGTCGTCATGGACAACGGGTCCTCGCACACCTCCAAGGCCACCCGGGCGTGGTTGGCCGAGCACACCCGTTTCGTCGTCCACCACACGCCGGCGCACGCCAGCTGGCTCAACCAGGTCGAGTGCTTCTTCTCGATCCTCACGAGGAAGCTGCTCAAGCGCGGAGAGTTCACCTCGCGCGAGGATCTGGTCACGAAGCTCCTCGCCTTCATCGAGAACTACAGCGAGACCGCGCAGCCCTTCACGTGGGTCTACGACGCCAAGGCGGCGGCATGAGGCACATTCAAGGGACTTCTGCGCGGCGGCACTAGGGACCGCGGTCAGGTCCCCGTCGCGTCGCGCTCGGCCTCCCGGGTGGCCCGCTCGTCGATCCGGGCGGCGAACGTCGCCGCCTGGGTCCGCCGTTCCATGCCCAGCTTGGCCAGGAGGTTCGAGACGTAGTTCTTGACCGTCTTCTCGGCCAGGAACAGGGTCTCGGCGATCTGGCGGTTGGTCCGGCCGTCGGCGATCAGCTCGAGGATGCGGCGCTCCTGGGCGGTCAGCGAGGTCAGGCGGGGGTCCTCGGCCGGTCCCGCCTGGATGCGGTCGAGGACCCGCCGGGTGAGCGCCTGGTCGAGGAGGGACTGGCCGGCGCCGGCGGCGCGGATCGAGCCCACCAGGTCGTTCCCCCCGACCTGCTTCAGCACGTAGCCGGCGGCCCCGGCCATGATCGAGGCGAACAGCGCCTCGTCGTCGGCGTAGGAGGTCAGCATGAGGCAGGCGATCTCGGGGTGCCGGGAGCGGATCTCCCGGCAGACCTCCACCCCGCTGCCGTCGGGCAGCCGGACGTCGAGGATGGCCACGTCGGGCCGGGTCGGGGGGATGCGTGACAGCGCCTCGGTGGCCGTGGACGCCTCGCCCACCACCTCGAACCCCTCCTCGGCCTCGAGGAGCGACCGCAGGCCGGCCCGGACGACCTCATGATCGTCGAGGAGGAAGATCCGCAACGGCACCAGGTGATCTTGGCACATCACCGGGCGGAGAGGCTTCGATCCCCGGCCCCCTTACCTGCCGGCCAAGGCCGAGGGACCGGTCCCCCGCCCCGTCTCGACCCCCGCACCGCCACCCTCGAAGCTGACCGTCCCGCCCGACCGAGCGACCATCCCCTCGATGACCACCAACAGCGCCTCACCGAATGGATCCACGGTGCGCAGCCCCGCCGTGTCGATGACCAACCGGCGGACGCCCCCCTCGATCGTCTCGGCAACCACCGAGACGAGGCTGTGCGAGGTGGTCTCGTTGAGCGTCCCGGCCAGCCGCACCCGGACCGGCGTCCGATCGGCGTCGACCCAAAGCTCCAGGGCCACGTCGTCACGCCATGCCGGCCGCTCCTCGTGCCACGAGCCCTCGTGCCTCGGCCCCTCCATGGGTCGATCGTGCGCCCGCCCCGGCAACCGGGGTAGGGCCGAAGGTCACGACCCCCGGACGCGCCGCCGCCCGGCCGGGGAACCTCTCCCCGGCCGGGCGGACCCGGCGCATTCCCCGGGCTGGCGCCCGGTTCCCGCTCGGATCAGGCCGACTTCTTCGCCGGGAACTCGGCGTCGTCGGGGGTGCGCCGCAGGTGCAGGAAGCCCAGCACCACCAAGATCAGCATCACCCCGGCGAGCGCCCACACCACGATGGCGGCGATGTTGGCGATCTCACCGAAGATCGAGAAGGCGTACGCCTCGAGGAGCAGTCCCTGCAGGGTCGTTCCCCGGAAGCTGACTGTCACGAGTGCCGCCAGCTTCTTTGTTGTCTTGTGCTCGTACGCCAACTTGCTCAATGTGGCGTAGACGCCGTGGTCCGGCAGTCCCCAGACGTCGTGCTGGACCTTGTACGCGTAGGCCTGGGCCTGTGCCCCGGTCAGGACCTGCTCCCCGGCGTACTTCTCGATCACCGAGCGCTCGGGGTATGTCTCGGACTTGGGTGTGTTCATCACTTTGACCGATGTGAAGTGGATGTTCTGGCGGGCCAGCTGGTTGTGGACCTGGTTGTTGGCGAAACTGCCCGCCACCAACAGCAGCGCCCCGGCCACGATCAGGAGGACGAGCAGCGCTGCTCCTCCGCCCGACAGGATCATGTCGAAGGTCTTCCGCTTCATGTCTCGTCCTCTCGTTTGAGTTGTCCGTGCCACTGGGGTCCAGTGGCTCGACTACAGGGTCGCCCACCAGGGCGGGGGGCAACAGTGCCGAAAGTCCCCAAGGTGCGGGCCGAAGGTCCCCGCCCGCCGTAGGCGGCGGGGCCAACTCGGGACTTCCGACCCTGCTCGGCGCCCAAGGGCGGAGGAAGACTCGCGTTGGGACCGGCCGCCCGCTACGGTCGGGGGCCCGGTCCCCGGCAGGAAGGAGGCGCAGAACCATGACGACACGGGACGTGCACCTGGAGCTCACCGACGAGCAGGCCCAGACGCTCTTGAGCGTGCTCGATGAGGTGCTGGGCGAGCTCACCAGCGAGATCGCCGCCACCGACAACGCCTCCTACCGGGCCTCGCTGTCGCACCGGCGCGACCTCATCCGCCAGATCCGGTCCGGCCTCGGCGCCGATCCCACCGGACCCGACCAGAGCTGAAAGGACGAGACGATGACCGAGACGAGCGGATCGAAGGGCGACGGGACCGAGGAGCTCGAGCGAGACCTCGAGCACTGGCGGGCAAGGATCGACGAGCTGCGGGTCCAGATCGACCTGGGCTCGAAGGACGCCAAGGAAGGGCTGGCGGACCGCCTGGAGCGGGTGGAGAACGCCTACCTGGCCGCCAAGTCCCGCCTGGCCGAGGCCCGGGCCGACGCCAGCGCCAACCTGGCCTCGGTACGCGAGGCCGTCGACGCGCTCGTCCACGACCTGCACCTCGCCTACGACGACGCCAAGGAGGCCTACCGGCGGGGCTCGGGCGAAGGGCACGCATAGCCGGCGGCGGCAACGACACCCCCCCACGAGACCCGCGCCGGCCCGCCCCGCTCCCCGGGGCGGGCCCACCTTCGACCCGCTGGCGGTCTCCGACCCATTTTCCCTGCCGACCTGGCATACTCTAGGTCGTGTCGCTGCTGCGGATCGACGATCCCGTAAAGCTGCGGCGCCTCATGTCCTCGATGCTCCTGATCGAGGCGAACCTGGCCCTCCCGGCGCTCTTGCGACGCCTCGTCGAGGAGGCCTGCGCCATGGTGGGCGCCCGCTACGGGGCCCTCGGCGTCTTGAACCCCGACCGCAGCGCCTTGGACGAGTTCATCGTCGTCGGGATGGACGACGACGAGGTGGCGGGGATCGGCTCCCTCCCCACCGGGCGCGGGGTGCTGGGCCTCTTGATCAGCGACCCCCGGCCGCTCCGGCTCCCCGACATCGCGGCCCACCCCGAGAGCTTCGGCTTCCCGGCCAACCACCCGCCGATGTCCTCGTTCCTCGGCGTGCCCATCAAGGTGCGCGACGCCGTCTACGGCAACCTCTACCTGACCGACAAGGTCGGCTGGGGCGAGTTCACCGAGGACGACCAGGTGCTCGTCGAGGCGCTGGCCGTCTCGGCCGGCATCGCCATCGAGAACGCCCAGCTCCACAACCGGGTGCAGGAGCTGGCCGTCCTCGACGACCGGGACCGCATCGCCCGGGACCTCCACGACGCCGTCATCCAACGGCTGTTCGCCGTGGGGCTCGCCCTCCAGGGGATGGTGCGGACCGCGTCGGCCACAGGGCTTTCCGAGCGCCTGACCAAGGCTGTCGCGGACATCGACGAGACCATCCGCCAGATCCGCTCCACCATCTTCGAGCTCACCTCGCACGGCGAGGCCCAGAGCCTGCGCGCCGACGTGCTGACCCTGGTCCGCGAGCTCGACGCCATCACCGGGTTCGAGTCGATGGTCCGCTTCGACGGCCCGGTCGACGCCGCGGTCGGCGACGAGATCGCCCAGGAGCTCCTCTCCACGCTGCGAGAGGCGCTGACCAACGTGGCCCGCCACGCCCGGGCCAGTGCGGCCCAGGTCACCGTCTCGGTGGCCGACGGCTGGTGCACCCTCGAGGTCGTGGACGACGGGGTGGGCATCGCCGCCTCGGCCGACGGCGGCACCCGGACCGACGGGGGCGGCATGGGGCTGGTGAACGCCCAGCGCCGGGCCGAGAAGCTGAAGGGCGAGCTGGCGTTCTCGGTGCCCGAGGGCGGCGGCACCGCCCTTACCTGGCGGGTCCCACTCGGCCGTTGAGGGGCCGACCGGCCCGCCGGGGACCGGCCGGTCGGTAAGCTCGGCCGGCGCCCATGGCGGGGCGCGACGATCCGAACACCGGAGGCACCATGGCCGCTACCGAGTCCCCGAGCAGCGACGCAGGAACGCCCGACGGCCCGCCGGCGGAGTCCCGCATCGTGGTGGGCGTCGACGGCTCGGACTCCTCGATCGCCGCCCTGCAGTGGGCGGCCCGCCAGGCCGAGCTGACCGGGTCGGTCGTCCAGGCCGTGACCACCTGGGAGTGGCCGACCGCGGTCGGCTGGGCCGCCGCCCCGGTCCCCGAGGAGTACCAGCCGGCCAACGACGCCCAGCGGGTCTTGGACGAGTCGCTCCAGCCGGTCCGAGACGCCCACCCGAACGTGGTCTTCCGCACCACCGTCGTCGAGGGCCACCCCGCGCCGGTCCTGGTGGAGGCGTCGCGCGGCGCCGACCTCCTGGTGGTGGGCAGCCGGGGCCACGGCCAGTTCGCCGGGATGCTGCTGGGCTCGGTGAGCGAGCACTGCGTGGGCAGCGCCCACTGCCCCGTGCTGGTGCTGCGAGACGGGTCGGCAAAGGACGCGGACTAGGGCCCTTCGGCCCTATAACCCGGCGGGCCGGTCGGGTTGAATGACCGGCGATGAGCACGCTCGACCTCTCCCGCTGGCAGTTCGGCATCACCACCGTCTTCCACTTCATCTTCGTGCCGCTCACCATCGGGCTGGCGCTGATGCTGGCCATCATGCAGACGGCCGCCTACCGCACCAAGGACGAGAAGTGGGAGCGCACGACCCTCTTCTGGCGCAAGCTCTTCCTCATCAACTTCGCCATCGGCGTGGTCACCGGGATCGTCCAGGAGTTCCAGTTCGGGATGAACTGGTCGGCCTACTCCCGCTACGTGGGCAGCGTCTTCGGGGCGCCGCTGGCCATCGAGGGGCTGCTGGCCTTCTTCTTGGAGTCGACCTTCCTCGGCATCTGGCTGTTCGGCCGGGGCCGGGTGTCCAAGCGCATCCACCTGGCCTCGATCTGGCTGGTGAGCATCGGGACGATGCTGTCGGCCTTCTTCATCCTCTCCGCCAACGCCTGGATGCAGCACCCGGTCGGCTACAAGGTGGTGGGGAACCGGGCCGTCATGACCAACTTCTGGGCGGTCATGACCAACAGCACGCTCGTCGGCTCGTTCCTCCACGTCTTCTTCTCCGCCCTGGTCACGGCGGCCATGCTGGTCCTCGGGGTGAGCGCCTGGCACCTCTTGCGTGCCCGGGCCGCCGACCCCGACAAGAGCGGCGTCTTCGCCGCCTCGGCCAAGCTGGCCATGATCATCGGCGCCGTGGCCATCGTGGCCACCATGTTCTTCGGCGACAGCCAGGCCAAGCTCATGGAGAAGCAGCAGCCGATGAAGATGGCCGCCGCCGAGGCCATCTACAACACCCAGTCGGGCGCCAGCTTCTCCCTCCTCACCATCGGCAACCTGTCGGGCAACCCGGTCTTCCAGATCCGGGTCCCCCACATGCTCTCGGTGCTGGCCGACAACACATGGAACGGGTCGGTCGAGGGCATCAACCAGGAGCAGGCGGCCGAGGTGGCCAAGTACGGCCCGGGCACATACAAGCCCATCTTGTGGGTCACCTACTGGACCTTCCGGATCATGGTCGGCTGCGGCATCGTGATGCTGCTCCTCTTGGCCGTGGGGCTCTGGCTGATGCGACGTCGGGTGCTCGAGCGCACCCGGTGGTTCCTGCGCATCGGGGTGGTCGCCATCGTGCTGCCGTTCCTGGCCAACACCACGGGGTGGATCTTCACCGAGATGGGCCGACAGCCCTGGGTCGTCTACGGCCTGCTCAAGACCTCCCAGGCGGTCTCCCACATCGGCACCGGCTACGTGGTGACCACCCTCATCGGGTTCACCGGCATCTACAGCCTCCTGGCGGTCATCGACTTCGGCCTCATGGCCCGGTTCGCCCGCCGTTCCGCTGACGAGGGGACACACGAAGAGACCGAAGACGACTCGGTGACCGGCGTGCGCGTGCCGGCACTCGTCTACTGAGAGCTGAGGAGGAGCGATGCCGATGGCCGCCGCCGTCGTGGGTCACAGCGGGCTGGAGACCTTCTGGTTCGTGGTGATCGCCATCTTGTGGGCCGGCTACTTCGTCCTGGAGGGGTTCGACTTCGGGGTGGGCATCCTGCTGCCGGTCGTCGGCCGCGACGACCTGGACCGCCAGGTGCTCATCAACACCATCGGCCCGGTGTGGGACGGCAACGAGGTCTGGCTCCTGGTGGCGGGAGGCGCCACCTTCGCCGCCTTCCCCGACTGGTACGCGACGCTCTTCAGCGGCTTCTACCTGCCGCTCTTCCTCATCCTGGCCTCGCTCATCTTCCGCGGCGTGGCCTTCGAGTTCCGGGCCAAGCGCGCCCTGCCGCAGTGGCGGCGCGCCTGGGACCACGCCATCTTCTGGGGGAGCCTGCTCCCCGCCCTCTTGTGGGGCGTGGCCTTCGCCAACATCCTGCGCGGCGTCCCCATCGGACGGGGGTTCTCCTACCTCGGCTCGTTCTTCAACCTGCTCAACCCCTACGCCCTGGTGGGTGGGGTGACCACCCTGCTCCTGTTCACCCTCCACGGCGCGGTCTTCGCCTCGCTCAAGACCACCGACGAGCTGAAGGAGCGCTCCGAGCGGACCGCCCGGCTGCTGGCCCCGGCGGCCACCGCCGCGGTGGTGGCCTTCTTGGCCTGGACCTACGTCAACGCCCACAACATCCACAACGAGGGGCTGGTGCCGCCCATCGTGCCGATCGCCTGCATCGCCGCGGTGGCCGCCGTCGGCTGGCTGCTCCGGGAGAAGCTGGGCGGCTGGGCCTTCGTCTCGACCGCCTTCGCCCTGTTGACCCTGGTGGCCACGGTCTTCTTGAACCTGTTCCCCCGGGTGATGGTGTCGAGCATCTCCCCCGCCTACGACCTCACCATCGGCAACGCTGCCTCGGCCCCCTACACCTTGAAGGTGATGACCATCGTGGCCCTCATCTTCACCCCCATCGTCCTCGTCTACCAGGGGTGGTCCTACTGGGTCTTCCGGGCCCGGGTGGCCCGCCCCCCGGCCACCACCGAGGCGGCGGCCGGCGACGGGACCCCGGCCGCGCCGGCCGAGGCGGACCTCCGCTGAGCGACGCCGCCCCCGCCCGCCCCGGCGCCGTCGGCGACCGCCGGCTGGCCCGGAGGGTGGCGGCCACCCGGCGCTACCTGGTGGGCGCGGTGGCCGTCGGGACGGCCGCCACCGCCTGCCTGGTCGTCCAGGCGGTCCTCATCGCCCGGGTGGTCGACCGGGTCCTCCTCCACCACGCCGACCTGCGGTCGGTCGCCCCGCTCCTGGTGGCCCTCGGGGCCGCCGTCTGCGTGCGGGCGCTCCTCGCCTGGGCGGGGGAGGTGGCGGCCCACCACACCTCGGCCACGGTGACCGCCACCCTCCGCCGCCAGCTGCTCGCCGGCGCCCTGGACCGGGGGCCGTCGTGGCTGGCCGGCCAGCACACCGGCGAGCTGGCGGTGACGGCGACGGCGGGCATCGACGCCCTCGACACCTACTACGCCCGGTACCTGCCCCAGCTGGTGGTGGCCGCCATCGCCCCGCTGGCCATCCTGGCCTGGGTGGGGTGGGCCGACTGGGTCTCCTTCGTCATCTTGGTGGTGACGCTGGCCACGGTGCCGGTCTTCATGGTCCTCTTGGGGCTGGCGGCGCGCGACCGCACCGAGGAGCAGTGGGAGCGGGCGACGACCCTGGGGGCCCGCTTCGTCGACCTGGTCCAGGGGCTGCCGACGCTCCGGGCCCTCGGCCAGGCGGCGGCCGGCCGGCGGTCGCTCGAGCGGGCGACCGACGACCTTCGCCGCACGACGCTGGCCACCCTGCGGGTGGCCTTCATGTCCTCGTTCGCCCTCGAGCTCCTGGCCTCGCTGGGCACCGCCCTGGTCGCCCTCTTCCTCGGGGTCCGCCTGATCGGCGGGTCGGTGACCCTCGGCACCGCCCTGGCCGTCCTGGTGCTCGCCCCCGAGGTCTACCTGCCGCTGCGGCGGGCGGCCGCCGAATTCCACGCCTCGACCGAGGGCCAGGCGGCGGCCGGCCGGATCCTCGACGTCCTAGAAGACGCCCCCGGGGCCGTCCCCCAGGTGCCGCGCTCCGCGGTCCCCGACCCGGCGCGGGCCGCCCTGCGCCTGGCGGGGGCGACCGTCACCTACCCGGGCCGCCCGGTGCCGGTGCTCGAGCGGGCCCACCTGACCGTGGCCCCCGGCGAGCACCTGGCCGTGGTCGGCGAGTCGGGGTCGGGCAAGTCGACCCTCCTCATGGCGCTGCTCGGCTTCGTCGTGCCCGAGGAGGGAGCGGTCGAGGTCGGCGGGGTCGACCTGCGCCGGCTCGACCTCGACCAGTGGCGGCGCCAGGTGGCCTGGGTCCCCCAGCGCCCCTACCTCGTCCACGGCACCCTGGGCCACAACCTCGCCCTGGGGGCGCCCGCCGCCGGGAGACAGGAGGTCGAGGCGGCGGTCGCACGCTGCGGTCTCGCCCCGCTCGTGGCCGGGCTGCCCGAGGGGCTCACAACCCCCGTCGGCGAGGGCGGCACCACGCTCAGCGCCGGGGAGCGCCAGCGCGTGGCCCTCGCCCGGGCGGTGTTGCGCGACGCGCCGGTGGTCCTCTTGGACGAGCCGGCCGACCACCTCGACCCCGAGGGGGCCGCCGAGCTCCGCCGGTCCCTCGCCCCCTGGCTGGAAGGGCGGACGGTGGTGGTGGCCGCCCACCAGCGGAGCCTCCTCGACCGGGTCGACCGGGTCGTGCGGGTGGCCGGCGGCCGCCTCGTTCCGCTCGAGCCCGGGACGGCTGGGCCCTGGGGGCCGGGCGGCGCCCTCCTGGCGGCGGCACCGGCGGGGGCCCCCTCGTGACCGCCACCGCCCCCACGGCGCGGGCTGCCGGGACGGCACCGCCCGGCACGCTCGCCACGCTCCGCTCGCTCTTGGCGGTCGGGGCCCCGCCGGGCCGGCGGCTCGCCCTCTCCACGGCGCTGGGCGCCGGGGCGGCCGCCAGCACCGTCGGCCTGCTCGCCTGCTCGGGGCTGCTCATCGACCGGGCCGCCCTGCGCCCCGCCCTCTACACCCTTACGGTGCTCATGGCGGCGGTGCAGCTACTGGCGCTCGCCCGCGGCCCACTGCGCTACGCCGAGCGCCTCGTCGCCCACGACGCCGCCTTCTCGGTGACGGCCCGGCTGCGGGTCTGGCTCTACGACCGCCTCGAGCCCCTCTCCCCCGCCGGCCTCGGCGGGTGGCGCACCGGCGAGCTGCTGGCCCGGGCGACCGGCGACGTGAACGAGCTGGAGGACCTCTACCTGCGCGGCGTCTCCCCCCTGGTGGTGGCGGCCACCACCGGCGCGCTGGGCGTCGTGGTGGTGGCCGCGCTCCTCCCCGCCGCCGGCCTCCTCCTGGCCGGGTGCCTCGTGGTCGGGCTGGTGGTGCCCCCCGCCCTCGCCCGGGCGGCCGCCCGGGGCGGGCGGGAGGCGGCGGTCCGCGGCGAGCTGGCGGCCGACGTCGTCGACCTCCTCCAGGGGGCGGCCGACCTGGTGGCGCTGGGATGCGCCGGCGACTACCTCGAGCGGGCGGCCCGGGCCGACCAAGAGCTCGGCCGGCTCCGCCGGCGGCGGTCGGTGGTGGCCGGGGCGGCCGCTGCGGCCACGGTGGCCTGCGCCGGGGCCGCCGTCGTGGGCACCCTGGTGCTCGGGGCAGCCGCCGTCCACCAGCACCGAATGGCCGGGGTCATGCTGGCCGTCCTCCCCCTGGTGGCCATGGGCACGTTCGAGACCGTGCCGGCCGTCTCCGACGCCGTCCTGCGGCTCGAAGGCCACGTGGCCGCCGGCCGCCGGCTCCTCGACCTGGAGCGCCTCCCCGCCCCGGTCACCGACCCAGAAGACCCCCGACCGGCTCCCGCCGGCTCCCCGTCGGTCTCCCTCGTGGGCGCCCGCCTGCGCTACGGCGCCGACCGCCCGTGGGCCCTCGACGGCGCCGACCTCGACGTGGCCCCCGGGGGCAGGGTGGCCGTCGTCGGCCCCAGCGGGGCGGGCAAGTCGAGCGTGGTCAACGCCCTCCTGCGCTTCTACGGCCTCGAGGCCGGCCGGGCCGCCCTCGGTGGGATCCCCCTCGAGCAGATGGCCCAGGACGACGTCCGGGCGGTGGTGGGGTGGCTCCCCCAGGACGCCCACCTCTTCGACACCACCATCGGCGCCAACATCTCCCTGGCCCGTCCCGGGGCGAGCGACGAGGAGGTGGCCCGCGCCGCCGACCTCGCCCAGCTCCGGCCGTGGCTCGACTCGCTGCCCGAGGGCCTGGACACCGCGGTGGGCGAGCGGGGGGCGCAGGTCTCCGGCGGCCAGCGACAGCGGATCGCCCTGGCCCGCACGCTCCTGGCCGACGCCGGGGTCCTGGTCCTCGACGAGCCCACGGCCGGCCTCGACGAGGCGATGGCCGAGCGGCTCCTCGGCGACGTGCTCGACGCGGCGGACGGCCGCACGGTGGTGCTCGTCTCGCATCGCACCCGCGACACCCGGGGCTTCGACGCCGTGGCCCGCATGGAGGCCGGGAAGGTGGTGTCGCTGGGCCCTCCCGACCCCGACGGCACCCCGCACGATCTCCCCATCTCCTAAGTGCGGCAGACAGACATGCCGTACGCACCATCCCCTGACCGGGGCCGGTCACCACGAGACGAGCGGGCGCCGCGCCGGCAGCGCCGTTCTGCCACCAGCGGGCCGAGGGCGAAGGGAGCCCGGGCCACGACCGACCGGCGCCAATCCTTCGGCCGCACGCTTCCTCCCGTCCGCGAGCCCACTCAAAGATGCGCACGCCGTGTCAATCAGGCCAGAATGTGCCCGCAGAACCGGCGTTCACCAGTGGGGGGAAGCTCGACGTTATGGGCCAGGCGGATTAGCTCGGCGAGGAGACCTTGTACCCCATCGATCGGGCGCTGGCAATCATCCGTTCGTCGTAGGTGATGATCTCGCTGAGGTCCGCACCGAGTTGCCCGGCGGTTGCCAGGTGGATCGCATCCAGAGATCGCAGCTCCTGAGGCAGGAGCGAACCGGCCGAGTTCAGCACGCGATCGTTGACGCGCACCATATCGACTCGGTTGAGCGCGCGTCGACCAGCAGCGAGTGCCGGCTCTCCGCCAGGCATCAGTGCCCGCAGCACTTCCGTGCGAGCAAGGGCACTTGCTATGAGGTGTTGTCGACGGCGGAGGTGCCTGCGCAGGGCGTCGGATTGCGGTTCGCGGACGGCCAGCTTGACGATGGCTGATGAGTCCAGATACGTGGCCGGCATGGGTCAGCGTTCGTCTCTGCGCAGGCGTTGCAGCGCAGCAGACGGCGTCTCAACGTCGTCGGGCAACTCCAGGGGGTCCGGCAGATCGTCAAGTCCAGCGGAAGCCGGCTCTATCTCACCGGTCGCGTACATCTGCTCCAAGGGCGAACCAACCGGCAAGGGAGTCAGGCGAGCGACGGGTCGGCCGCGGTCGGTGATCTCGATGGTTTCCCCCTGCTCAACCAGCCTGAGCAGCTCGCTCGCCCGTTGCCGCAACTCCCGCACCCCGACCGACGTCATGTATTACATGTAGCACATCGTTCCCGTGTCCGCAATGCCCTGCGACCCGGCGACGGGGGCGAGGCGATCGCCCGCGAGCTCCGTCGACGAGGGGCAGGTCCACGAGTCAACCGTGTTGCAGGCAGACCCGAATCTCCTCCACGGCCTCTGGTGACCTTCCCCACCCAACCTTGCGGGACCAATGGCAGAATCGGCTCATGAGGCGACGGCCCTTGCCGATCCACGCGGTTGCCATCGTCGGAACCGTCACTGTGTTCGCGCTCCTTGGACCGTCTCCTGGCGTAGCGGGTTCCTCCCCTCCGTCACCCGGTGGACGAACTTCTTCAGCCGCGTCTCGAATGCCGTCGTTCGTCGGCATGCCTCTCCCGAAGGCAGAGAGGCTCATTCGAGCCAAGCACCTCGGTTACGGCGTTCAAGAATCTCCGTCGTCGGCGCCAGCGGGCACGGTCATCTTTCAAACGCCACGCGCTGGGTCGACAGTAGCCGTAAGCAAGACAGGCGTCTCGCTGACCGTCGCATTTCATTACCACACGACCGCGACCGTTCCCGTTGAGAGTTGCTCGGTCGGGGCACCGTTCGCCGGTCAACCTCAGCTACCGCTCGCGAGGGCACCAGTCGATCTCGGTCCCAGGTCTGGAAGGAAATGGCGGGTATACGGATACCCAGGACTTGTTGCGCCACAAGGCTGGTCGTGCAGCGGCTTCATCGCTGAAGATGGCGGCAACACCTTCGCTGCGGTTCCTCATGGTGAACGGACACCGTCGCTCGACACGGGGCTTGACCTTGTTCAGCCAGCCACTTCTCGTATCTCGATATACGGGGAGCCCGCGTGCAGCTCGTGCAAATGGGACATGGCATGTGCCCTCTTCGACCTCCCGCCGCAATGGCCTGGAGAAGAGTGCCCTCACCCTCCAGCCGCTGGCGAAGTCGATCGGCGGATCGGGAAGAATGTCGTCGACTTCACCGACCCCCCGGGTGTCGCGGGAACCGGACAGCCGTCCGGAGGGGCCGAACCGGCGGTCGGGGCAGTCGTCTACAAGGATGGCGCCGCGATGATCACGTGCATCCTTCCGGCTTCAACACACACCGTGTGCTCCAGCGCCGTTCGTGCCTTCACTACTTACGAGCTTGCACTCAGCGATCCCGGCCAAGTCAGTGTTCGCATCAATCACGAGCGCCATCCGACATAGATGCTTGGTCCGAGATCGGCCCTCAACGCGCCGTCGACATCGTTCTGGCCGTCGTCCGATGGCTGCATGTCGGGGAATTCGTGTAGGCGATGACCAGTGGGCGCGCCCCGAGTGCCGGTCGCGGCGCAAACAGTTGCGAGCACCGGCGAGACCGGGTCACCAGATCCCCCTCGGGCCCGAAGAGCCGTTGCTCCCAGAGAGCCGGGGGCGGGACCACCGGTCGGCTCGGGTCAGTTGCCAGTGACCCTTTGAATGGCCGAAGAGCGCTCGCTTCCTCCCGGGTGACCGCCTCGGTGGCCGGTCCCATCTCGGCAGGCGGCTGCGCCCGCTCCCCGGCGCCCAGCAGGGCACCCAGGGTGGCGGGCACCGAGCCGCTGGGCGCCGAGGTCGCGGCCGCACTCGAGCACCGGCCGGGCCGGCGTGGGCGCGGCGCCAGCTCGGCCATCGGCGCCGCTCCCTCGCCATGCCAGCAACCGGACCGCACGCGCCGAGAGATGGGCGGTCACCCCGCGAGGATGTCGTGGACGGCGCCTCGGAGCAGGTCCCCCAGTTCCTGGTCGGATGTGTGCTCGAAGGCGTCGCCGGACATGAAGAGCCCGGCGAAGACGGCGCCGAACGAGCAGGCCATCCGGACCCGGTCGCGCAGCGGGAGCCGACGGTCGGCGAGCACTTGGCGGAACTTGTTCTGGATGTCCTCGTGCTCGGCGTCGTGGTCCTTTTGGTGGAGCTTCTCGAGGGCCGCCTGGTTGCGCTCGTGCATGAGGAAGATCTTGCGCTGGGCGAGCATCTGACCGATGACCTGGTCGAGGAGGCTCCCCCACAGCTCGAGGGTGACCGGTGCTTCGGTCATCTGGCTCAGGGCGTCCTTGCCGAACTCGTGGAGCCGCAGGTGCAGCGCCATCAAGATGTCGTCCTTGGACGCGAAGTGGTAGTAGAGCGCGGCCTTGGTGACCCCGAGCCGCTCGGCGATCTCCCGCAGCGAGGTGCCGTCGAACCCCTTCTCGGTGAAGAGGTCGAGGGCCACGTCGAGGATGCGCTCCCTGGTGGATGTGGCCTCCTTGCCCACCGCCTCGGGCCCGCGGCGCGGACGGCCCGCCACCTCCTTGTCGTCCCCGGTGTGGGTTCCGGCCTGCGTCACGAGGGCATCCTTCCGGCCGTCGAACTTACTTGACGGCAGGTAGGTTACCCCTTACGCTGCGTCGGTGAGCGAATTTGCCAACCGACCGGTAAGCAGGCGCGCCCGGCCCACGGCGGAGCTCATGATCGAGGCCGAGGGGCTGGTCAAGGCGTACGGGGAGACCCAGGCCCTGGTCGGCGTGGACTTCTCCGTCGCCGCCGGCTCCATCCTGGGGCTGCTCGGGCCGAACGGGGCCGGCAAGACGACGGCCGTGCGCATCCTGACGACGCTGGCGCTGCCCGACGCGGGCCACGGGCGGGTGGCGGGGATCGACGTCGTCGCCCACCCCGCGGAGGTCCGGCGCATGATCGGCGTCGCCGCCCAGGACGCCACGCTCGACGGGCTGCTCACGGGGCGACAGAACCTGGTCCTCGTCGGAGAGCTGAGCGACATGGGACGCCGGCGGTCCCGGGCCCGGGCCGCCGAGCTCTTGGAGGAGTTCGAGCTCACCGATGCCGCCGACCGCGTCGTGAAGGGGTACTCGGGCGGCATGCGCCGCCGCCTCGACCTGGCGGCCAGCCTGATGACCCGACCCCCGGTGCTGTTCCTCGACGAGCCGACGACGGGCCTGGACCCGACGAGCCGGCAGCGGGTCTGGGACGCCATCCGCGAGCTCATCAAAGAGGGCGTCACCGTGCTGCTCACGACGCAGTACCTAGAGGAGGCCGACGCCCTGGCCGACCGGGTCGTCGTCGTCGACCACGGCCGGGTGATCGCCGACGGCACGCCCCACGAGCTGAAAGAGGCGAGCCGGAACGCGCACGTCGAGGTCACCCTGGCCACCGCCGACGCCGCGGCGCTGCCCGCCCTCGCACCCCTCGTCGCCGGGCGGATCCACGTCAGCGAGGACGGCCGTCGGCTCAGCGCGGCGGTGGAGGCGGCACCCGGGCTGGCCACCTCGGTGGTGCGCGCCCTCGACGGTGCGGGCGTGCTGGCCGACAACGTCGAAGTGCGCCGGCCCTCGCTCGACGACGTGTTCTTCTCCCTCACCGGCGGCCACATCGAAGAGGACGGGGACGGGACCGGCGACGTGGCCGACGTTCCCCCGCCAGCCGGGGGCGCGGACCTCGAGGGGGCCAGGAGATGACCGACACGACGCTCTCGAGCCGACCCGTCGCCGGTGCCCGCCGCCCGTCACCGTCGACGGCCCTCCTGGGCCGGGCGAACGACGCGTGGGCCATGACCCGGCGCAACCTCGTGCACATCTCGCGCGAGCCGATGCAGCTGTCCGACGTGACGATCCAGCCCGTCCTGTTCACGGTGCTGTTCATCTTCATCTTCGGCGGCGGGATCCCGATCCCCGGCGGGGGGGACTACAAGGACTTCGTCCTGGCCGGCCTCCTCGCCCTCAACCTGGTGACCTCGACCATGGGCACGGCGGTGGGGCTCAGCACCGACCTGCACGAGGGCATGATCGACCGGTTCCGCGCCCTGCCGATGTGGCGGGCGGCCGTGCTGGTGGGACGGTCCATCGCCGACCTCATGACCTCGGTGCTCTGCGCGGTCATCGTGGCCCTGACCGGCCTCGCCGTCGGGTGGCGGGCCGATGCGAGCTTCCTCTCGGTGATCGGGGGGTTCGCCCTGGTGCTGTTGTTCGCCTACTCGCTCTCGTGGGTCGCGGCGTGCGTGGGGTTGAACTCCAAGAGCCCCGAGTCCGCCGCCTCGTTCGGCTTCATCGTCCTGTTCCCGCTGGCCTTCGTCTCCAACGCCATGGTGCCCACCCAGCACATGCCCGGCTGGCTGCAGGCGGTGGCCGACTGGAACCCGGTCAGCGCGGTGACGGCCGGCACCCGGCACCTGTGGGGCAACCCGAACCCGTCGGGCACGATCCACGTGTGGCCCATGCAGCACCCGGTGGAGGCCGCGCTGGCCTGGTCCGTCCTCATCCTGGCCATCGCCGCCCCTGTGGCCGCGGCCTTCTTCCGGCGGCGGACGACGGAGTAGGCGGCGCGCCGGTCGTCCCGTGTGGCCCGGCCCCGAGCGCGCCGGCCCGCGCCGCTCAGTCGCCGGTCATCCGGGCCAGGGCGGCGGCACGGACGAGCCCGGCCCGGGCCACCACCTCGGTGCCCGGCCCCCCCGAGGTGGGACGCTCGGTCGGCTCCCCCGCCCCCAGCAGCGCCCCCAGGGTGGCGGTCACCGAGCCCCGCAGGGCACCGAGGTCGTAGCCGCCCTCGAGGAAGAGGACGAGCCGGCCCGGGCGCGGGGCCATCTCGGCCACGGTCGTGGCCAGGTGGGCGAAGTCGCCGGTCGACAGGGCCAGGTCGGCCATCGGGTCGGCCCGGTGGGCGTCGAAGCCGGCCGAGACCAGCACCCACGTCGGGTCGAAGGCCTCGACCGCCGGGAGGGCCACCTCGTCGATCGAGCGGCGGACCACGTCGCCGGTCGCCCCCGGCGGCAGGGCCACGTTGACGGTCAGCCCCGGGGCCCCCTCCCCGCCGACCTCCTCGGGCGCCCCGGTGCCGGGGAAGAGCCGCCCCTGGTGGGTGGAGACGTAGAGGACCCGGCGGTCGTCCCAGAAGATGGCCTGGGTGCCGTTGCCGTGGTGGACGTCCCAGTCGACGATGAGCACCCGCTCGCCCCGGTCGGCCAGGGCGGCGGCCGCCACGGCCACGTTGTTCAAGAGGCAGAACCCCATCGAGGTGTCGGTGACCGCGTGGTGGCCGGGCGGGCGGGCCACCACGAAGGCCACCCCCTCGCCGGCCCGATCCAGCGCCTCGACGGCGGCCAGCCCGGCCCCGGCGGCGCGCCGCGCCGCGTCGAAGGACTCGGAGGTGGCGTAGGTGTCGGGGTCCAGGTCGCCGCCGCCGGCCCCGCAGAAGGCGGCCAGCTCGTCGAGGTAGAGGGGGGCGTGCACCCGGGCCAGGTCCTCGGCCGTGGCCAGCGGGGGGGGCACCCACAGCACCTCGTCGTCCAGGTGGAGGTCGTCGATCCCCCCGAGCACCGCACCGATCCTGGCCGGCCGCTCGGGGTGGCCCTCGCGGTCGTGGACGTCCTCGCCGACCGGCCCGCACACGATCAGCACGGCTCGCTCCCGCTGTGCGCCGGCGGCCGGGTCACGCGGTGGTCGATGGGGAAGCGCAGCTCGACCAGTTGCCCGTCGTTGGTGGTGGTCACCGCGTACCCCGAGTGCAAGAAGACATCGAGCATGGTGCGGTTCTCGGCCAGCGTCTGGGCGAAGAAGGTGGCGACGCCTCGTCGGCGGGCGGCGTCGGCCAGGCGCTCCAAGAGCATCGTCCCGATGCCGTGGTGCTGGAAGTCGTCGGCCACCACGAAGGCCACCTCGGCCTCGTCCCCCTCCAGGCGGTCGTAGCGGGCGACCCCGGTGAGCCTCCCGGCCACCAGGGCCACCAGGGCCAGGCGGTCGTGGTAGTCGACGTGGGTGAACCGCGCCACCTCGCGCTCGGAAAGGCGGGGGTGGGCCCCGAAGAACCGCAGGTAGACCGAGGTCGCAGAGAGCCCGGCGTGGAACTCGGCGAGCGCCGGGGCGTCGTCGGGACGGATGGGCCGGAACCCGATGGGCGTGCCGTCGTCGAGCACCGCCTCCCCCTCGAGCTCGGCCGGGTAGCCCGGGGGGAGCTGGGCGGGCGGTGCCTCGGCCCCGGTGGCCGGCGCGTTCACGCCCGCCGCCGCACGGCCCGGCCGCTCACCTGCTCGACCTCCAGGCGCACGTAGAGGTCCCGGTCCTCGCCGGCCCACGGCGCGATCCCGAGGGCGGCGACCCGTTCGAGCTCCTCTGGGTCGGCGACGACTCGGGCCCGCCCGGTCACCAGCACGCTCCACCCCTCGGCCAGGGCGTCGTCCATCCGGTCGACCTCGAAGGAGACCGAGCCCTCGGCCACGCCACGGGCGATCGAGGTGCCCGACGCCGTCCTGAACACCACGTCGCCGTCGAGGACGCAGAAGTTGACCGGCAAGGCGACCGGGCCCGAGTCGGTCGGGAAGACGAACCGGCCGACGCCGCCCGCGGCCACGAGCGCCCGGCAGTCGTCGGGGTCGAGCGGCTCGAGGTCGGCCGGGCCGGGCGGGCGGGCCCCGCCCGGCGGGCGGAGCGCCCCGCCGCCGGTGATGGCGTCGACGGTCGTCGACAGCGCCACGGCCAGCCGCCGCAGCGCCGAGGGGGAGGGGTGGGGCGACGGGCTGTGCTCGAGGGTCACCAGGTACTGGGGGTCGATCCCCGCCCGCTCGGCCAGGTCCTGCTCGCTCAGCCCGAGGCTGCGCCGACGCTCACCGATCCGGCGTCCGAGGTCCCCGACGTTGCTCACGCTGGCTCCCTTCTCGGCCCCTCGCCTACCAGCATGCGCCCGACCGCACGTGGGCACCAGGGACCTTCGCCCCCCGGTGCCCCACGACCCGCCCCCTTCGGGCGGGGCCCACGGTCACCCCTCCCCCTCGGCCTCGTGCTCGAGCTCGGTGATCGGGGCGGTGGTGAACAGGTAGGTCCGAAGGACCCGGTCGAGGGCGGGGTCGCGTCGGCGCAGCCACTCGAGGGCCATGGCGAAGTGCTCCTTCTCCTCGTCGCGGTTGTGGGCCAGGAGGGCGGCGAGGTCGGGGTCGCTGGTGGCGTCGACCCGCTGGTCGTACCAGTCGACCGCCTCGAGCTCCTCCTGCATCGAGGCGATGGCCCGGTGGCGGTCGATCGTCTCGGCGCTGAGCCGGTCCTCGGGCTCGTGAAGTCCAGCGCTCTGGGCCATGGCGTCCTCCTCGTGGCGAGAACTGCGGTGCTCGGTGCCGGCCGCCGCGGCGGCCCAGTGGCCACGGTACCAGCGGGGCCCGCCCGTCGGGGCCGGACCCCGGCCGCCCGTCGGGGACCCCGGGGCGCTATCGTCGATGCGTGGTCGATGTCGGTGGGGCCGGTCGAATGCGGGGGCTTCGGTGACCGACCTGGCCGTCGACGACGTGCTGGGGGCGCTGCGGGCCCGGGGCCGCGAGGCCTACCTGGGCGAGCCGGTGACCGTGACCGAGCACTCCCTCCAGGCGGCCATGGCCGCCGAGGCCGACGGCGCCCCCGCCGAGCTGGTGGTGGCCGCCCTCCTCCACGACATCGGCTGGCTGCTCCACGAGGGGCCGAGGCCCCACGAAGAGCGCGGGGCCGCCTACCTCGAGCGTTGGTTCGGCCCGGCGGTCACCGAGCCGATCCGGCTCCACGTGGCGGCCAAGCGCTACCTGTGCACCATCGACCCCGACTACCGGGGACGGCTCTCGGCCGAGTCCCGCCGCACCCTCGGGCGCCAGGGCGGCCTCTTGGACGAGGAGGCCCGGGAGGCGTTCGCCGCCCACCCCTACGCCGCCCATGCCCTGCGCCTCCGCCACTACGACGACCTGGCCAAGGTTCCCGGCGTCGACACCCCCGACCTCGACCACTTCGCCGCGCTGGTCGAGTCCGTCCGCGCCCGCTGACCGACCGGCGCACCCCTCAGGGGAGGTCCGGCCACGAGGTCGCCCCGGCGGCGAACGCCTCGGGCGACTGGACCCCGACGACGCAGAAGAGGAGCCCGGCCGGGTCGCGCAGCACCCACCAGCCCTCGAACCGGCGGACCCGCACCGCGCCGAGGCCCACGAGGCGGGCCACCTCGGCCTCGATGTCGTCGGTCTCCACGTCGACGTGCAGGCGCGCCGCGTCGTCGACCCGCTGGACCAGGAACCGGGTCCCCGCCTGCCCCTCGCCGAGGTCGGCGTAGTCGGGGTCGGCGGGGTCGACGACGGCGTCACGGCCGAGCGCCCCCGACCAGAACGCCACCTCGGCGTCGAAGCAGTCGGCGGGCACGTCGGCCAGCACGGCGGTCAGGCGACTCTTGTGCACGGTCTCTCTCCCTCTCACCTTGGCGGTGCCGCTCCCCTACTGCAGGTAGCCCTCGACCGTCGGCTCGGGGCGCTCGACCGCCCGGTCGGGGTCCTGGCCGGCGTGCCGCCGGGCCCGGCGCTGGCGGAGCAGGTCCCACAGCCGGTCGAGCGAACCCTCCAGCTCGCGCAGCCGCTCGCGCTCGGCGACCGAGAGGCCCTCGCCGGCGTGGGCCTCCTCGAGCCGCCGCTCCTCGTCGGCCAGCCGGCCGATCTGCTCGATGATCTGGCGGTCGTCCAACGTCGGACCTCCTCGCTGCCCTGCCCGCCCACCCTACCGCCGCCCCGCCGGCGGCGACGGGTCGTCAGGCGGCGGCGGGGACCGCCCCGGCGGGCCGGCCGATCGCCGCCCCCAGCACGTCGTCGACCCGCTCGGCCAGGTGGAAGGTCATCTGCGAGCGGACCTCCTCGGGGACGTCGTCGAGGTCGGGGCCGTTGCGGGCGGGCAGCACGACCTCGGTCAGCCCCGCCCGGTGGGCGGCCAGCACCTTCTGCTTCACCCCGCCGATCGGGAGCACCCGGCCCTGGAGGGTCACCTCGCCGGTCATGGCGACGGCCGGGCGGACCGGCTCGTCTCTGAGCAGGCTGACCAGGGCGGTGGTCATGGTGATGCCGGCCGACGGGCCGTCCTTGGGCACCGCCCCGGCCGGCACGTGGAGGTGGAACCGGCGGCCGGCGAACGCCCCCGGGTCGATGCCGAGCTCGGCTGCGTGCGAGCGGACGTAGGAGAGGGCGATCTCCGCCGACTCCTTCATGACGTCACCCAGCTGGCCGGTGAGCGTCAGCCCCTCGGGGCCGTCGGCGACCGACGCCTCGACGAAGAGCACGTCGCCCCCCGCACCGGTGACGGCCAGCCCGGTGACCACGCCGGGCAGGGTCACCCGGTCGGCCGCCTCGAAGAAGAAGCGGGGCCGGCCGAGCCAGGACCGCACTTGGGCGGCGTCGACCGTGACCGGCGGGTCGGCCTCGCCCGAGGCCAGCCTGGTCGCCACCTTGCGGGTGAGCTTGCCGAGCTCGCGCTCGAGCGAGCGGACCCCGGCCTCACGGGTGTAGTCGCCGACGATGGCGGCCAACGCCGCGTCGGTGACGTCGAGCTCCTCGGGGCGCAGCGCGGCGCGGGCCGCCTGGCGTCCGAGGAGGTGGTGGCGGGCGATGGCCACCTTCTCGGCCTCGGTGTACCCGTCGAGGTGGATGACCTCCATGCGGTCGAGGAGCGGGCCGGGCACGGTGTCGACCACGTTGGCCGTCGCCACGAACAGGACCCGGGACAGGTCGAGGTCGACCTCTAGGTAGTGGTCCCTGAAGGTGTGGTTCTGGGCCGGGTCGAGCACCTCCAGGAGCGCCGAGGAGGGGTCGCCGCGGAAGTCGGCGCCGATCTTGTCGACCTCGTCCAAGAGCACCACCGGGTTCATGGTCCCCGCCTCGCGCAGCGCCCGCACCAGCCGGCCCGGCTGGGCCCCGACGTAGGTGCGGCGGTGGCCGCGGATCTCGGCCTCGTCGCGGATGCCGCCCAGGGCCACGCGGACGAATTTCCTCCCCAGGGCGCGGGCCACCGACTCGCCGAGCGAGGTCTTGCCGACCCCCGGCGGTCCGACCAGGGCCAGGATGGCCCCCGCCCCGCGCCCGTCGACCGGGGCGAGGCCCCGCTCGGCCTGGAGCTTGCGCACGGCCAGGTGCTCCAAGATCCGCTCCTTCACGTCGGCCAACCCGTCGTGGTCCTCGTCGAGGATGCGGGCGGCCTCGGCCACGTCGAGGCGGTCCGCCGACTCCTCCCCCCAGGGGAGCTCGAGCACCGTGTCGAGCCAGGTGCGGATCCACCCGCTCTCGGGGCTCTGGTCGCTGGTGCGCTCGAGGCGGTCCACCTCGCGCTCGACCGCGGCCCGGACGTGGTCGGGCAGGTCGCGTCCCGCCACCTTGGTCCGGTAGTCGTCGGGGTCGTCCTCCCCATCGTCGCCCAGCTGGCCCAGCTCCTTGCGGATCGCCTCGAGCTGGCGCCGCAGCAGGAACTCGCGCTGGGTGCGCTCCATCCCCTCCTCGACGTCGGTCTTGATCCGCTCGCGCAGCGCCAGGTCGGCCAGGGTGTCTCGGGCCCACCCGAGCACCAGGCGCAGGCGCGCCTCGACGTCGAGGGTCTCTAGGACCTCGACCTTCTGGGCCAAGGAGAGGTCGGGCGAGTACCCGGCGACGTCGGCCAGCCGGCCGGGCTCGGTCACCTCGCGCAGCTGGGCGGCGATCCGCCCGGCGCCCCGGGAGAGCAGGATGTTCTCCAGCACCGCCCGGTACTCGCGGGCGAGCTCGGCCACCGCAGCCGACGGCTCGGGCTCGGCGACCGGCTCGGCCTCCACCCACAGGGCGCTGCCGGTGCCCGGGACCCCGGTGCCGATCGTGGCCCGCAGGTCGCCACGGACGACGATGGCCGCCATCCCCCCGGGCAGCTCCCCCTGCTCCACCACCTCGGCCACGACGCCGACCGAGGCGTAGCGGCCGTCGATGTGCGGGACCAAGAGCAGCCGGCCGCCGGCCGTGCCGGCGGCCTCGGCCGCCGCCTTGGCCTCGTCGGACTCCAGGGCCATGGTGAAGACCATCCCGGGCAGGACGACGCCCGAGGTGAGGGGCAGCAGCGGCAAGGTCAGGTTCTGGTCGGGCACGGTTCCTCCGATCGGTCCCCCCGGTTCGTGTACCAACCAGAACGCTTACCGGGGAGGGGTATTCCCGACGCCCCGGCCGGCGCCGGCACCGGCCGGCCCCCTACCCCCGCGGGGGGTCGGGTCAGCGCGTCGGGGCGGTCACCACGTGAGCCCCAGGACCTGGCGCATCGTCTCTTCGAACCCCCGGTCGTCGAGCTCGCGCCGGGCGGCCAGGACCGTCCGGGCGACCTGGCCGACCTCGACCCGCAGCGGCGTGGCCGGGTCCTCCACGGCGTCGGCGATGGCCACGGCCACCGTCTCGGGGCCGGGCCGCCCGGCGGGGCCGGTCAGCGTGGCGTCGGTCCCCTCCCACTGGCGGCGCAGCTCGTCGTAGACGGCGCCGGGCCCCGGGTGGACCTCTGCGTGGCGCATCCCCGGCGCCACGTAGCCGGGCTCGACGATCACCACCCGGATGCCGAAGTGGCCGAGCTCCAGGTGGAGGGTCTCGGAGAGCGCCTCGAGGGCGTGCTTGGAGGCGGCGTAGGGGCCGCCCAAGGGGGTGGCGACCTTCCCCTGCACCGAGCTCACGTTGACCACGACGCCGCTGCGGCGCTCGCGCCAGCGGGCGAGAACCGGCTGGAGGACGCGCAGCGGGCCGATGGTGTTGGTGTCGAAGACCGCGGCCAGCCGGTCGAGCGGGTAGCCCTCCAGCGGGCCGCCGACGCTGATCCCGGCGTTGTTGACGATGGCGTCGAGCTCGCCGGCCGCCTCGTGGGCCGTGCGCACCGACGCCTCGTCGGTCACGTCGAGGGCGAGCCGCACGGGAACCTCGAGGCCGCCCAAGAGGGCGGGGTCCCGGGCGGTGGCCACCACGAAGTGGCCCCGGGCGGCGAGCTCGGCCGCGGTGGCCGCCCCGATGGCCCGGCCGGCCCCGGTGACCAGGACCCTCACGCGGACGGTGCCGACAGCTGCTCGCTCACCTCCCACAGGCGGCGTGCCGCCTGCGGGTCGCGGGCGACCTTGGAGGGGTCGCGGGGCCGGCACTTCACGAAGTAGCGGCCCGAGACCCCGGCCACCTCGGGCGACGAGGCCAGGTAGATCGAGGTCCTGGCCCCCTTGGCCGGGGTGAGGATGAAGGGCTTGATCACCTTCACCCCGAAGGCCAAGAACCCGCTGGCGTCGCCGTCGCGGGCGTAGCCGGTGGACACGGTGCCCGGGTGGCAGCAGTTGGCCGTGACCCCCGTCCCCTCGAGCCGTCGGGCGAGCTCCTGGGTGAACAGGATGTTGGCCAGCTTGGAGGCCGAGTAGGCGCGCATGCCCGAGTAGCGGCGGGTGGCCTGGAGGTCGTCGAAGTCCAACCCCCGGCGCGCCCCCTTGTGGGCGGTCGAGGCCACGGTCACCACCCGGGCCGGCGATGAGGACCGAAGGCGGTCGAGGAGCAGGGTGGTGAGGAGGAAGGGACCCAGGTGGTTGATGGCGAAGGTCGCCTCGTGGCCCTGGGGGGTCTCCCGGCGCTCGGTCAGGACCAGGCCGGCGTTGTTGACCAGCACGTCGAGCCGCGGGCAGCGGTCGAGGATCTCGGCGGCGCCCGCCCGCACCGAGGGGAGGTCGCCCAGGTCGAAGACGACCAGCCCCACCCCCGGGACCCCGGCGCGCCGGGCGATCTCGGCGGCGGCGGCCGAGCCCCGCCGCGGGTCGCGGGCGGTGATGACCGTGTCGGCCCCGGCGCGGGCCATGGCCACCGCCGTCTCCAGGCCGATGCCCGAGTTGCCCCCGGTCACCACCACCGTCTTGCCCGTCATGTCCGCTGCGTCCACCGGTCCGCCCCCGTTCCGTTCCTCAGCGCCAGCCGTCGTCGGCTGACACCAACCCCTTATCACGGGTGAGCAGCTGCCCGCTGAGTGTCCGCTCGTCGTGGCGCAGCCGCCAGGCGAGGAGCGACTGCGCCGCCCGCCACCCCTCCTCGGCCCACCCGGGGTCCTTGGCGCGGTCCTCCACCTGCGACGGGTCGGCCACGAGGTCGAAGAGGAGCGGCGGCAGGACGGCGGGGTCGGCGGCGAACTGGACGTACTTGGCGGTCCGCGACCGCTCGACCAAGAGGGCGCAGTGGGCGGCGGGGAGGCCGAGGTGCTCCTCGGCCAGCCGGTGGCGGGGGTCGGAGAAGTGCCACTCGAAGTGGGCGGCGGCCCGCCAGCGGGGTGGGGGCCCCTCGCCGGAGAGGAACGGGGCGAGCGAGCAGCCGTCGGCCTGGCGGGGCACGTCGACCCCCATCCATTGGCACACGGTCGGCAGCACGTCGACCGACTCGGTGAACTCGCCCACCACCGCCCCCCGGCCGCCGTCGGCCGCCGGGCGCGGGTCGCGCACGATCAAGGGGACGTGGTAGCTCTCGTCCCAGTAGCCGAGCTTCTCCAAGAGCCAGTGGTCGCCGCCCTGCTCCCCGTGGTCGCTCGTGACCACGACCAGCGTGTCGCGCACGAGGCCGGTCTCGGCCAGGTAGGAGAAGAGCCGGGCCAGCTGGTCGTCGACCTCGCGCTGGGCGCCGTAGTAGGTGGCGCGCAGCTGTCGGCGCTCGCGCTCGTCGTGGGGGGCGGCCGCCCCCGGGACGTGCACGGCCAGGGCGGCCAGCGGGTGGAGGGCGGCCTCCGCCTCCCGGGTGGGGGCGCCCACGAAGGGGCCCACGTCGTCCGCGTCGTAGAGGTCGTGGTAGCCGGGGGGGTTGCGCCGGGGCGGGTGGGGCCGGATGAACGAGGCGTGGACGAAGAAGGGCCGGTCGCCGTGGCGCTCGAGCCAGCCGAGCAGGTTCTCCATCAAGAAGGCCGTCTCTGAGTGCTCGGGCGAGAAGCGCGCCGGGGCCCACGTCGAACCGTGGTCACCGCTCCCGGGGAACCCCTCGACCGGGCGGTAGAGGTGGTGGGGGTCGGACGGGACGTCGATCCCCTTGGCGGCCAGCCACCGCCCCCAGGCCGGGCTGTGCTCCTCCCAGCGGTCGACCACCACCGGGTCGAACCCGGGCAGCACCCCCTCGTAGGTGAAGAGCCGGGGGTCGCCGGCCGGAACCGTGCGGGGGTCGACGCTGGTGTCGGTGTAGCCGAAGAGCGCCGGGGCGTAGCCGGCCTCCCGGGCAAGCAGCGCCAGGTTCGTGAAGCGGGCGTCGAGCGGGGTGCCGTTGTGAATCGAGCGGTTCCGGTGCAGGTAGGTCCCGGTGTAGAGGCACGCCCGGGCGGGCCCGCAGGGAGCGGCGTTGGCCCAGTGGTTGGCGAACCGGGTCCCCGAGGCGGCCAGGGAGTCGAGGGCCGGGGTCTCGAGCAGCGGGTGGCCGGCGGCCGAGAGGCAGTCCCCCCGCCACTGGTCGACCGTGATGAACAGGACGTTGCCGGTCATGCCACCCGCGACGTTACGGCCTCACGGGCCGAACCTCCGGTGACCGGGGCGACGGAATCCGTCATTCACCGATCTGGCGCCGGGACCCTGCGACGAAATCGCAACCCAACGGGCACCCCGGGCGCACCCTTCTCCTGGGGACCCGAGGGCGCCGGATCCGGTCACCCGTGCCGAGACTCCAGATCGCTCCAACCCGTTGAACAGGGAGAACTGTGTCCAGTTGCCCGGCGTGCGGGTGGCGGGCCTCGTCCCGCTGCACTCGCCGCACCCCGGCCGGTCGAGTGTCCACGGCGTCCTGAGGACGCCGGCCCCCGGTGAAGTCGCGCCGAATAGTTGACCAACTGTTGTGATTGCCTAGAGATTCGGGTGTGATTCGTGAACGAGCATTGGGCGGTGCATCTTCAGGTCATGCGTCATCCCCAGCGCTCGGACCTCCTCAGAGCCGCATGAAATGGAAGCGGGACGCACCGGAGCGGCAGCTGATGTCCACCACGGTCGAAGACGAACGTAGGGGTAACGGCACCGGGCCCTCCCGAGGGGTGGGCGCGCTCCTCGGTGAGCTTCTCGTAGCCACCCGCCTGATCACCGACGAGCAGCTGGCCGACGCCCTCCGCCAGCAGACAGGCACCGGGAAGCGGATCGGCCAGATCCTGGTCGAGCTCCACGCCCTCGACGAGGCGGACCTGGCCCGGGCCCTCTCCGAGCAGCTAGGCCTGCCCTTCGTCGACCTCTCCCAGGTGGCGCCGTCGACCGACGCCGCCGAGCTGCTCCCCGAGAGCCTGGCCCGGGCCCAGATGGCCGTGCCGATCGCCACCGACGGCGAGGCGGTCACGGTGGCCGTCTGCGAGCCCACCCGCGACATCGCCGCCACCCTGCAGGCGGCGATGGGACGCCCGGTGCACGTCGTGGTGGCCCCCCGTTCGGACGTCCAGCGGGCCATCGACACCACCTACCGGGCCCTCGGAGACATCCAGAAGTACGTGCAGGCCTTCGAGGCGACGGACACCGGCCGGCGCCCCCAGGAGGCCAGCATCACGACGGTCGAGACGGACGACACGCCGGTCGTCCAGGTCGTCAACCTGCTCCTCACCCAGGCACTGCGCGACCGGGCGTCCGACCTCCACATCGAACCGCAGGGGACCATCCTGCGGGTGCGCTTCCGGATCGACGGGTCGCTCCAGAACGCCGCCGAACTGCCGGCCAGCATGGCCTCGGCGCTCACCAGCCGGATCAAGATCATGTCTGGGATGAACATCGTCGAGCGCCGCCGTCCCCAGGACGGCCAGTTCACCATGGAGGTCGACAACCGCGAGATCGACGTCCGGGTCTCTACCGTCGCCACCATCTGGGGCGAGTGCTGCACCATGCGCCTCCTCGACAAGGGGCGCTCGCTCCTCCACATGGGCGACCTCGGCATGCCTGAGGACACCCACGGCGAGTTCGCCAAGCTCATCCGATACCCCTTCGGGATGGTGCTCTGCGCCGGGCCGACCGGCAGCGGGAAGACCACGACCCTCTACTCGGCGCTGGCCGAGATCGACGAGCCGCACCGCAACATCATGACGATCGAGGACCCCGTCGAGTACGTGTTCCCCTCGATCAACCAGATCCAGACCCACGAGCAGGCCGGCATCACCTTCGCCACCGGCCTGCGGTCGATCCTGCGCCAGGACCCCGACGTGATCCTGGTCGGGGAGATCCGCGACGTCGACACCGCCCGGGTGGCGGTGCAATCGGCCCTGACCGGCCACTTCGTCCTCTCGTCCATCCATGCCACCGACTGCGCCGCCGCTCTCCACCGGTTCTTGGACATGGGGATCGAGTCGTTCCTTATCGCCTCGTCGGTAGTGGCGGTGGTGGCCCAGCGCCTCGTTCGCCGGACCTGCCAGACGTGCAAGGCGCGCTACACGCCCACCGACGAGGAGATGGCCTTCTACGAGCAGGCCGGGGGTCGCCCCAAGACGACCTTCTGGCGGGGCGAGGGCTGCTACTTCTGCTCGGGCACCGGCTACCGCGAGCGGATCGGCGTCTACGAGCTGATGAAGATCACCCCCGAGATCAAGCGGCTCATTGTCGGGTGGGCCACCCAGGAGGAGCTCCAGCGCATGGCCGTCTCCCAAGGGATGGGGACCCTGCTGCACGAGGCGATCCGGCTCGTCGAGGACGACATCACGCCCATCGCGGAGGTCATCCGCTCGATCTACACCACCTAGGCGAAGGACCTACCAGTGCCCAAGTTCGCGTACACGGCCACCAACCCCGAAGGGACGACGGTCAAGGGTGTCGAGGACGCCCTCACCGTGGGAATGGTGCGCCGACTTCTTCTCGAGAGGGACCTTGCGCCGGTCACAGTCAAGGAGAAGAAGGGCTTCCTCTCCATCGAGCTGACCAAGAAGAAGATCCCGCGCCGCGAGCTCATGCACTTCTCGCGCCAGATGGCGGTCTTCATCCAAGCCGGCATCCCACTGCTCGAGACGCTCGACGTCATGACCGAGGAGATGGGCAACAGGGAGTTCGCGATCATCCTGGCCGAGATGGCCGACGCCTTACGGGGCGGCGAGACGTTCACCAGCGCAGCGTCAGCCCACCCTGAAGCCTTCCCTGCCTACTACATCGGGATCCTTAGGTCGGCGGAGGTCACCGGGACCCTCGACACCGTCTTGGACCAACTCGCCGACTACATCGAGCGCGACATCGAGGCGCGCCGCAAAGTGAGTTCCGCCCTCATGTACCCAGCAATTGTCTTGAGCCTGGCCGTCGTGGCGGTGGTGGTCATCACCGTCTTCGTCCTGCCGAAGTTCAAGACGTTTTTCGCCTCCTTGACAGCCAAGCTTCCCCTCCCCACCAGAATGCTGCTCAGCGTGGCGAATTTCTTCGTGAATGACTGGTACGTATTAGCAGCTGTCGGCGGAACGATCCTCATCTTTGTCGCACTTGGCACCTTCACCGACGCCGGACGTGCACGGCGTGATGCCATCTTCCTGAAGCTGCCCGTACTTGGCGACCTCATCAGCACGGCCATCGTCGAGCGCGTCTGCCGCATCCTGCACGCTCTAGTCGTCTCCGGGGTGCCCCTTCCCGAGGCATTGCAGGTGATCACCGACACGACCACGAACTACGTGTACCGACAGGGACTGCTGGAGGCCCGGTCTTCGATGATGAAGGGCGAGGGGCTCGCCGGGCCACTTGCCGCCACCGGGCTGTTCCCACCGGCCGCTCGGCACATGTTCGCTGTAGGTGAGAGAACCGGGACCATGGACGACCAGTTGGAGACGGCCGCGATGTACTTCGACCGCGAGCTCGACTACAAGCTCAACCGCTTCACGTCGCTCTTCGAGCCGGCGATCATCCTGTTCGTCGGCCTCATCGTCGGTTTCGTCGCAATTGCGCTCATCTCGGCCATGTACGGGATCTACCGCCAGGTGCACATCACGTAATCCGAACCACGACGCAAGAGCCTTACACGTTCAGGCAGTGAAGGAGGTTTCGATATAGCAGATCGGCGAGATCCGGAGAAGCCGCAAGCGGTCGCCGTGTGGGCCACAAGCGGCGGGTCGCAGTGCGGGAACAAACAACTAAGCAAGGAGGAATCATCAGATGTCAAAGGTATGGAATAAAAGAAGGCGCGAGGAGGGATTCACCCTCATCGAGCTTCTCATCGTGATCATCATCCTGGCCATCTTGGCCGCGATCGTGATCTTCGCAGTGGGCACCACGACCAAGAACGCGTCCGTGTCTGCTTGCAACACCACAATCAAGACGGTGGAGACGGCATTGGAAGCCTTCAAGGCTACAATTCACTCATACCCGACTGGCTTGACAAAACTCACGAAAAAGACAGGGGCATCCGGTCCGTGGCTGCACACCGCACCGAAGATTGACACAACAGGAACAACGCTTCCCGCAGGACTCAAATACGCGTTTGCATACACGGAGACAGCGACAAAGACAACTTACTCACTGAAGGTAACGACTTCGGGGGGTACGAAGACAGCCGACACAACAGCAGCCTGCAAGACAGCGTAGTCAGCACACCACGCATATCACGCCAAAGGGCCCGGATCTCCAACGGAGTTCCGGGCCCTTTGGCGCGTCAAGGTCACTGCCTCCAGCAACTGCGCCGTACGTCGTTCAGCGGATGATCTCCATCCGAAGACCCATGCCATCCCATTCGGGATCTTCCGGCAGGCGTGCGATCCCGCGCGAGAGGATCCGGCGGGCGGTCCAGAGGCACGCCGCAGCGTCGAGCAGTTGTGGTGGTGAGATCCCGGGGAGCGTGGCATCGATGATCCGCTCGACGCCGGGCACGAAGGCGCTGAGCAGGTGGCGCCGCTCCTCCATTCCGGCATGGGTGTGCTTCGGATACCGTACCGGTCGCTCACCGTTCATTTGGAAGAGACTCAGCTCAGGGTGGACTTCGAAGACCGTCCGCTGCCAGTAGGGTGCGATCTCCTTGTCGACCTCGGCGATCTTCGCAATTTGTCGCCACCTCACCGGGCTGAGGTGACCGCCGCTGGCCTGGGCAGCCTCGGCGTACGTCGAGCACGCGAGCACCGGCCGGATCGGAGCCGAAGCAATGGCGGCCGCCCGAGGTGAACCGAGAACCCGCCTCGCATCCTGCTCACAGGTGCGCCCCTTGCCGCCCGCCTCGTCGAGCAGACCGATCGGGGCGAACAGCGCGATCACCTGATAGGCAGGCTTGTAGTCCAGCAGGTCGATGAATCGCGTGAAGACCTGTGGCTCTTCGGGCGCCATCGTGATCCCTTGGATCTTGGCAGTCGCAGCCAGCCAGCCCCGCGGGCACGGTACTGCGCCGGCGACAACCCGGTAGGGAAGTTGAGCCCCACGCCTTGAAACTGGCATCGTCCTTGACCGTTCCCAATATTCCTAGGACCGTGGGTCCGAACCGGCCAGGAGGCCAGTTCCAGCGGTCGGACGTGTCCGGGTCATCAACAACCTCGCCTCCTTGTGTGGCGGAACGACAGTGGAAAGCGGGCCGACCGGTGGGCGCGGCACACCTTTATGCCGGCGCCGCGGCCCCGTTGGAGGCGTTGGCCAACCTGCGCAGATTGTGGCAGACGACGTAGAGGGTCCACTCGCCGGTCGCCCCCTCGAGACCGCTCAGGCGGAGGAACCCAGCCCGTCGTCGGACCTTCATCTGGCCGAACGCCGGTTCGACGGTTGCCTTCCTGCGTGCGCAGTCGGCCCGGCCCTTCTGCGTCCGCAGGTGTCGGGCCATGCGCTCGTGGCGGGTGGCGTCCGCCCGGACGCGTCCCCGGGGCCGGTCGGGGACCTGCTCGCCGTGGCGCGGACGGCCGGTGGCGACCAGGACGTCGACGCCGGCGTCGGCGGTCTGGCGCAGGTTGTCCTCCGAGCAGTAGCCGGCGTCGGTCAAGATCACCCGTGGCCGTGCGGTGATCGTGGCCCGATCGAGGCGCTCCTCGGTGGCGTGGACCATGAGAAAGAGCTCGCCCACGTCACCTTCCTGGGCGCTGACGTGGGTGGCGAGCGCCGCCTGGGAGCACTCGTCCACGTCGACCTGGGCGTTATAGGCGTAGTGGAAGCCGTCGGTGGTCTTCACCATGCGCGACTCGGGGTCGGTGAAGTTGCGCTGGGCCTTCTTGTCCGGGGTGGCCTCGGCCGTCTGGGCCACCTCGTCGTCGGTCGCCCCCTTCCTCTGGGCCCGTTCGGCCGGCCTGGTCCGGGTCCTCTCCTTCGCCTCGGCCTCGAGGGCCTCCTTGGCCGCCCGGAGCTTGGCCAGGCGGCGCTCTTTGGTCGCCAGCTCCTCGGGCAGCTCGCCACCCCGGCGGTCCTCCCCGCAGCGGGCGTCCTCCTCCCTGCCGATGGACTCGACCTCCTCAAGCACGGCCTTCGCCTGGGCCTTGAGCTCGTCGATGCGCGGCCCCATGCGGTCGCAGCTCATGGCCTTGCACCTGCTGGCCGACGCCCGTAGCTTGGTGCCGTCGAGCGCGACGCGGTCGAGCTTCACGAGCCCCGCCTCGGCACAGTAGGCGACGGTCTGGGTGAACAGGTCGTCCATAGCGCCGAGGTGCCGTCGCCGGAAGCGGGCGATCGAGCCGTAGGCGGGCGCCTGGTTGGACGAGAGCCAGCGCAACGCCACCTCGGTGACGCAGCGCCGTTCGATCTCCCGGGAGGTCGTCACCCCGACCGAGTAGCCGTAGGGGAGGAGCTTGAGCATCATGCCCGGGTCGTAGGGCGGTGCCCCCGACGTCTCCTCGTCGCTGGTGTAGATGGCCGACACGTCCAATAGGTCTTCCGCAGCCTCGGCGATCGAGCGGGCGGTGTGGTCCTCGGGCAGCCAGTCGTCGAGCGAGGGCGGCAGAAGGAAGGACCGCGCGGGGTCGTAGTGCCCGAAGGTCTTGGCCGCCCCCGCCGGGTCCTCCGGCGGTGCCCCTTGCAGCCCTGCCTCCAACTCGAACACCTGCTCGTCAACGGCAAGGGAGGTCATGGAACGATGTTCACCGAAACAACCGGGTCAGTGGCGGATACTGACCCACGTCCCTGGGACCACACCTACTGCACTTCACTCCGGTCTCCACGTCGTCGCTCATCCTGGTCGAACCACTGTTCCAGGCCCGGACAAGCGAACGCAGCAGCGGCGTACCTGCTTCTCCATCCCACAGCCCATCGAAGTCATCGACACATTCACCTGCCACAAGGCCACCAAGGAGACACCACCGGGTTGGACCCCGACGCAATGCCCCTCCCCCATCACCAATTGCCCACTCCGCGACCCACCACCAGTCCGTTTCAGAAGAGGCGGACTTTAGACCGCACTCTCATCCTCTATGCGAACGCATTCGCGAGCTCCGGGCCTTCCTACCTGCCTGCCCCATCCAAAGACAGATGGAACCGATCTACTGATCTTCATTTACGGCTCACCACCCACCAACTGAGAACCTTCGGAGGTGTGTTCGGGTTACTCGGTGTAACTCCCCAGATTGCCTCTTCGACGAAAGGCGCCCCCGGCCCATATGCCGTGGCAACAAGAGCGACCGTGGGGATACCGGTACCTGCTTCAATCCGCAGTTGCGGGCTGTTCTTTTTCCTAAATGACAACTCCAAGCTGTTGCAATCGATGGGACCGAGCGTTACCTGTTGTGAGTTCGTGAACTCCTCGACATCGTTATCTGGGGCAAATATTCCCCCGTGCACAAATACGTGCGGCAAATGGGGATTGGCTGCGTCTACCTGGAACAGCTGGTTGTTGCCGGGCGCACTTTCCGTCCACCCCGCCCTCTGCTGGTTCAACGTCAAACACGACGGTCCTGGACCTAGCACCTGCCGATTCACGCAATCCGGAGGGACTTCGCGGATCGATAGTCCCTGTGCTCCTTCCCACGCCTCACCGCCCTCACGGGTGAACAATTCAAGATTAGTGGTGTGCACGTCCATCCAGGAGTTCGCTCCCAGAATCCACTCCACACCGGTACCGGTACCGCTCGACGAATAATGGGACACGATGTATGTCCAGCAGGGTGAACTCTTCGCAATCGTATCTTGGTCACCGGGAGACGGCATACCTCCAATCACGTATAGATTGTCTGGCAACGCCCCTGCTGTGAAAGCGCCAAACCCTCCCGTGAAGTAGTACACGCCGCTGTTGAAATAGTAAGTGGTTGTGTTAGAAAACCCGATATGCGATGAATACGTACCTGGTGTGTAGACGACAAGGTCTTTGCAGGATCCGCCTACCGTGGTGATGGTGGCGGAAGGTCCGTTCTTCGATGGAGGTGGAGGACCTGTAGCCACATAATTCCCATGTCCGCTGGTTGTGTACCCAGGAAAAGCCTCTGTCAGGCTCTTCAGAGATGTAGGAACAACCGTTGCGCAGGATTTTTGGTAGGGAGAATCCACCCTCAGATTTGCTGTTGTGAGATACTTTGCCACCTCCGTTGGTGTCGAACACGTCTTAAGTTCCTGCGTATAGTCGTTGTCTATCTCAAGCCCGTTGACCAAGTTCGTCCCTTGGGCATTGAAAACCGGACCACCGGAGATTTTTGCCTTTGCACTGGGTATGGAGCCTGTGGCAATTGGGCTGTACACAAGGAACGTGCCTGTTGTGCGTGTCGCATTCCCGACGGCCCACACGTCGCCGCTCCAGTTCCCCGCAAGTGTGGCTGCAGGGGGTGGGCCCGCAGCAACCGCATCGAGTACCCTCGTTGTTGAGGGGAGTGGTTGTGTGCTCCACGACTGCGTTGTTCCCTGGCAGTTCGAACTACAGTAGATAACATAGCCGGTCATTCCCGTCCCACCGACAGCCCACACGTCGGTCGCCGAACCCGCCGTAACGGTCACGCTTGACAACATGGTGTCACCGGTGGGTGGAACGGCTGTGTGCCAGGTTGGAGTCGTCGAGGTGCAGTTCTGCGTACAGGTCGTGAGCACGTTGTTGCCAACCACCCAGAGATGAACGGATGTTGCGATTGTTTTCCCAGTGATGCCGGCTGCGTTCCTCGTCGATTGAGACACCCAGGTGCCTCCTGCATACATCTGGACACCCTTTGTGCCCACAACCCATACGTCTGCGCCAGATGCATACACCCCGGTCAGATTGCCACCTCCAGTCGGCGAACCCAACGTTGTCCAGCTGCTCGTCGCTGCGTCGTACGACAACACCGTCTCGGCATTACCCGATGCCTTCCCGACCGCATACAGCTGGTTGGCATTCAGCCCCGTCACTGCCGCAAGCCCCTTCGTGCCCGCCGGGACCCCCTGCACTGTCCAGTGCGATGTCGAAGTCGCACATTTGCTCGAACAGTGGAGCACGAGGCCATTTTGCCCATTTGTTCTCGTTCCCACAGCCCATACGTTTGTCGTGCTGGCGGCCCATACGCCGGTCAAGTTTGCATTGACCACACCGCTGGTGTTCGTTTTGGTCGCCACTTCGTAGAAATCATCGCCGTCGAAGAACCATATCGACTCCTTCTGTGTCGCAGGCGGGCCACCAAATGCGTTCCCAACGGCAAAGATATGTGATGTAGCTAGTCCATACACTGCATTGAGGGGGGTTGTGTTTTTGTTCGGTTCTGGGGGATTGTCTGACGCCTGATTGTTCCACCACGGTGTTCGTTGTGTCTGTGTGCTACTGGTAGTCGGATAGGTCGGACATGTAAATGGCGGATTTGCATCAGTCGGATGACCGGGGTCGATTGGATCCACGCTGATGCTCTCGCACCCAGTGGATCCTTCGTGACTGGCGACCGACCCTGAAATTGTGGTCGTACTGGGGTAACCGACTCCCGTGACCAGTGCATACCCGCCAAAGAGGTTGCTGCCGGGCCCGGTAGCTTGAGTGCACTTTACTTTGATCGCCTTTATCCTATTTGTTGTAGGTGAAAATTTCACCCCAGCTGTCACTCCATTACCGGAGCTCGGTATGGATGCAGGGCACATCGACGACGACCCGACTTGCCGTATCCCCCATTCCAAGCCTGCGTCGGCACCATAGAGCAACCTGCTCTGGTTTTGGGTCGCAATGTTGAAAGTGAACGTCGAGCCGGCCTGGCTCAAGAGCAACCCTGCAACGACCCCGAATAGCACAAGAAATACGAGCACAATAAGCAGTGCCTGGCCTCTTTCGCTCCTGAGAGCATTGCGAGGTATCACGACCGCTCCAGTCCAGAAACGCTGTAGGTATCGCCCGAGGAATCCGTCAACGTGAGCGTAACGATACCGGGGCTTACTGTTGGAAGACGGACAGCGACTGGTGTCGCTTCTTTTGATGATATATCATAGCTTACAACCTCATGCGTGCATACGGCCCCACTTGCGGAACATGACATCGTCTTAGAGCTGGGCGTATAGCAGTAATAGCGGGTCAGTTTTCTTCCCACTGTATTCGACCTACGCGTTGTCAGTATATAGTCTGATTCGTACACATCCGTGCTCACAGTATTCGGCGCACCTGTTTTTATCGTGATTGATTGACCTTGACCGGAGAGAACTAGTACGGCTGTTCTTTGCGGAGCGTTCGCATTTTGAAGGAGCTCGCAGTTGGCCGGGGCATTCTTGGATGCCATCTGGGCACTCTGCACATCCCGTGGAAGCCAGACTTCAATCAACTGTCTGTCGTCGCTCTGGCTTAGCCGCGTAGACGAGATGCCGGTGACCTGTAGTGCTACGACAAACCCCGCGGCCACCGCCGCGAGGACAATGCCCCCTACGATCATCGCGACCAGGAGCTCGATCAACGTGAAACCTTGCTCGTCACGCTGGGCTGACTTCATCAGAACCTTACTTTTATCACAATTGCCTTCTATCGATGAATGCGGTTGGATCCGAACCCGGTCTTTCCCTGTGGAGTTCTTCCCATACCCATATGCAAGTATCCGAATACTCCTGAGGTGGGACCGCATGTTCTCGACGATCAGGAAGTATCGACTGGATTCGAGCACCCCCACATTGTTGTGCCCTTCTATAAGCCAGTACAAACTTGGATTCGCGGCAGGTTACGCGTCGGGTAACGAGCATTTCCTTATTCCGGATACTGCCTTTCACAATCGTTTCCAGCTCCTTCAATCTGGTCAGTACCTATAAGTGGTCGACGACGTGGCCGCGCCGCCGGCCGCAGTGACCTTGACCGTGACTGTGCCCGCGACATGCGGCTTGGTGACCGCCTTGATGGTCGTCGAGCTTGTGACGGTGAAGCTGGCGGCTGTTGTGGTTCCGAACTGGACCGCTGTGGCGTCGGTGAAATTGGTCCCGGTGATGGTGACGGTCGTGCCGCCTGT